>Ga0257125_1002064_pt1 | contig 17669 bp, 14 predicted proteins | sample SI106_200metaG_FD_190183 | JGI IMG/M metagenome (GOLD analysis project Ga0257125, IMG submission 190183) | Marine microbial communities from Saanich Inlet, British Columbia, Canada - SI106_200 | ecosystem: Environmental > Aquatic > Marine > Inlet | place: Canada: British Columbia | collected...
CACATAAAATGGACAAATGCGAGAAGAATATTCCTGAGCTTAAAACTATTAACAATACCAACCATCAGGTTGCTTGTTTTTTATTTGAATAATTAACAGTTTACATTTTTATCCGGAACCTCTCATTTGATGGAGGTTACATGGATAAAAATGTAAAAAGATAGTATCGTATTCAGATTTCCCTTTTCCGCTTCTCCGGTTAAAGTTCCATCATCACTGCTGTTGCAGCCTGAAAAAAGAGAAGAAATGGTGTTTTCTTATGAAACACACTCCCTATGGACCGGAATCATTGTGAAAAACGGTAGTTAAAGATATTCAAATATCCGGTGGATACTTAATTACAAGAAAGAAAACTTAGTAAGTTTCCAGTCACCAAATTCCTGCATCTATAGGTAGTCCTTCCGCCAGCAAAAATAACCTGGAATTAAACAAGGCCCTAAAAAGAGCCTTGTTTTTGTGCGCTATGGTTGATTGGAGTCTTTCTCAAATACTTGAACAATTCCTGCGTTTGAAGCCGTTGTATCTTCATACTGTGCACCTATGGCGATTATGTCTCCACTGATCGAAACTGAGGATCCGAAACCATCATTTGCTTCACCATCACTAGGCTGGATACTGTCTATTTGCGTGACTTCGTCCGTATTTGAGTCTCTTTTAAACACATAGGCACCTCCTGCACCGCTGTTTTTCCCATAAGCCCCCACTACAATAATATCTCCACTCATAGCAATTTGGCCTCCAAACCGATAATACGCTCCAATATCATCCGCTTGGATTTTTGCTATTTGTGTGACGATATCTGTATTGGGGTCTCTTTTAAACACATAAGCACTGCCAGCATAACTTCCAGCTGAGTCTTCTTCATTAGCGCCTGCTACAATAATATCTCCACTGACAGCAACAGAACCCCCAAAATAATCCCAGCTATCAGTATCATTCCCCTGAATTTTTGCTATTTCTGTGACAATGTCTGTACTGGGGTCTCTTTTATACACATAAGCACTTCCGGCAGTAAGCCCACCGGTATCTTCACCTGTAGCACCCACTACAATAATGTCTCCATTGATAGCAACCGCAAGTCCAAAATGATCGTCCGTCTGAGCATCACTTGCTTGGATTTTGGCTATTTGGCTGATAGCATCGGTGCTGGGGTCTCTTTTAAACAGATAAACACTTCCGGCGTCTGAAGCTGTTGTATCTTCATACGGTGCACCTACTGCGATAATATCTCCATTAATAGCGACCAAATATCCAAAACGGTCACCTGCTTCAATATCATTGGCCTGAATTTTTGCGAGTTGTGTCACATCATCTGTTGCATCTGAGTTTCGTTTAAACAGATAAACACTTCCGGCCGAGTCTCCACTCGTATCTTCCATTTGTGTACCGACTACAATGATATCTCCATCCATAGCAACCGAATTTCCAAAATAATCATATAGCTCAGCATCGTTTGCCTGGAATTTTGCGAGTTGGGAAAGTGTCCCATTGGCTTGTTTTTTAAACAGGTAAGCACTTCCGGCACCTGATGCAGTTGTATCTTCAGATCTAGCGCTTGCAAGCACATAATCCCCGCTGACTGCGACTGAATTTCCAAAATAATCGACCTCTTCAATATCGGCTGATTGAATTTGTCCAAAAGAGGGATAATATTTATCATTAACGACGATATTCACAGCGGTAGTCGTTGCGTTACTGTTTATATCTGTTGCAATAACAGTTATATTGTAGTCATTACTTGAATCACCATCTACCGGCGATTCAAAATCAGCTGTTGCTGCAAACGAGAGGATATTGTCTGTAAATGAGAAACTGTCCGAATCCGTACCCCCCAGCGTATAGCTAATAGTTCCACCACTCGAACTGGCAGCTTCAAAACTGTAGACAGCAGTATTGGATATGGGCTCATCATAACTTATGGTAGAGGCAGGCGCATTATATATATAGGTTTTTTCAATGGATTCCATATCAAATATATACGCGCTTCCAGCATTTACTACTGAAGCGCCCATTGCAATAGTATCCTGCCCATCAGCCCCCACTATAATAATTTCGTTACTTATGGCAACTGCAGTTCCAAAACGATCACCCGCTTCAATGTCATTGGCCTGAATCTTTGCTAGTTGTACCACATCATCCGTCGTGTCCGAGTTTCGTTTAAACAGATAGACACTTCCTGCAGAATCTCCACTGGTGTCTTCCGCTTGTGCACCCACCACAATAATATCTCTGCTGATCGCGACAGATAGTCCAAAGCCATCACTAGCTTCGGGGTCGCTGGCCTGAATCTTTGCTAGTTGTACCACATCATCCGTCGTGTCTGAGTTTCGTTTAAACAGATAGACACTTCCTGCGTTACTTCCACTGGTATCTTCTAAATAAGCACCTACGACAACATAGTCTCCACTAATCGCAACGGAATATCCAAAATAATCCCCTGCTTCAACATCGTTCGGTTGAATTTTTGCGAGTTGAGTCACATCATCCGTCGCGTCTGAGTTTCGTTTAAACAAATAGGCACTTCCGGCCATGGATCCATTAGTATCTTCTGCATACGCCCCCACTATAATATAATTTCCACTGACAGCAACTGAAGATCCAAAATAGTCGGTGGCCTCGCCATCACTCGGTTGAATTTTTGCGAGTTGGGTCACATCATCCGTCGTGTCTGAGTTTCGTTTAAATAGATACGCACTTCCTGAACTGTTTGCTTGTTCAGCCCCCACGACAACATAATCCCCAACCATAGCGACTGAGTTTCCAAAATACGTACCACTTGCAGCATCGTCTGCCTGAAATTTTGCTATTTGGGTAACATCATCTGTTGAGTCTGAATTTCGCCGAAACAGATAAACACTTCCGGCGTCAGACCCAGTTGTATCTTCTCGAGGCGCCCCCACCACAATATAGTCTCCATTGATAGTGACCGATTCTCCAAAATTATCATTCGCTGCTGCATCATTCGCCTGAATTTTTGCTATTTGCATCAGTGACCCATCCGACTGTTTTTTAAATACGTACGCACTTCCTGTGGTTTGTCCACCGGTGTCTTCATATTGAACTCCCACAACCATGTAGTTTCCACTGACAGCGGTAGCCTTTCCAAAAGCATCCTCTACCTGGGCATCATCCGCCCGGATTATAGCTGTCTGAAATAGATTTTCAAAATCACTGACACTAATTGTAACATCGACACTGGCACTATTACCTACAGTATTTGTTGCGACAGCGGTGAGATTGTATACCGGTATTACTTCATAATCTATGGCAGCTCCGGTCGCCACCGTTATCTCGCCTCCCGTTGAGACCTGAAAATCCCCACTACCGGTTCCACTGAGTGTGATCGCTGTTATCGCAGTATCTCCAGTACTTGAAATCGTGAGATTACCAACAGTATCACCATCGGCCGCATTTTCTGCTATGCTTCCTGTTGAATTTGCGAGTGTTGCAACTTCAGAAGAACTCGAACCAACACTGCTGCCAGTACCACTACTATCATCACCATCATCACTACAAGCAGAAAACGACATCATAAGAACAAATATAAATATCATCTGAAAAAACATTTTAAACATATATGTCTCCTGTTTTATTGTTTATTGATGTCAAAAATTAATCTAACTCATTCAATTATAGACCAATAATTGACAGTTGGTTAAAAGATTATTCTACTTCTCTCCATAAATTATTGATCCGATAAAAATCAGCAACATGCTTTTAACTATTTTGATCAAAACATGGCGATTGGTGAAAAAATTGTTATTAAAACGGTTTAGTATTCATTAATTAATAAGAACCTGCTTACACCGGAGAAAAAAACCCTTCATCGTACAAAGGTATTAGACCTGTTTTTTTTCCGTTGAACATAGGGAAGAAACAAGTAGTAGATCACGTGGTTAAAGTAGTTTACGGGGAATTTAGAGGAATGTAATTATATTTAAAATAATAAAGATTTCAAAACGCACATTAATTTTTGAAAAATATTTAAATGATAAAAAAAGAGGCGCTCAAATCAAAGCGATCAGTGGCAATCCAATAGTTGATACCATCTACTTTGTAAGCAATCAATCGAAGGGGTTTTTTAGTCTTATTATCGTTTTGTTCAGAACCTAAATATCCACAAGCATCATAAAACACTATGCTAGAGGGGGAGATCTCATTTTTATAAACAATTTCTTTTACCATTGAGTTATCGCTATCCAGATAAATTTTATGTGTAATCTGATTGTCTAAATTAAATCCCACATGTGCTTTCGCTTTTTTGTTATTTGAGCGATAATCAGCCCAGTTCATAGATAAAACAGAGTCAATTAATAAACCATCAGTTATTTTTCTACCCATAAAGGACAACCACAAAATTGGGCTAGTATTTCTGCCTTTCTTTTAAAGGATTCCATCTCTCTTCCTTGTACAATTTCTACTGCCTGATATTCATCATTATTTAAAATCAATGATAATTTGTGATACTCTTTAGGTGGATATTTATATTTTTTTCGGGGAGCAGATTCAGGGGCTGATTTCAATTGACTTCCTTTCGCAAAACGAACGATCGATAACCCTTTCAAATTAGACAATGGAAATTTCTTTTTTTTGAATAAAAACAGTAGTCCCAGACGTTGTTCTATAATATCTTGTGATTTATCAAAGGTCCAGGATTCATGATAACTTCCCAGTAGGGCACATATCCCTATAAAAATATAAGGACCTACATTTGAATTTTCCTGATTGGACTCCTGAAAAATAAAATATAAAATAAACAAACCCAACCCATAAAAAAAGATCCTGAATAAATGGCTAAAACGGAGTGTTAATAGCAGTTCAGATGGTTTATGGATCACAAATTTTAGATTAAACATTTAAGATCTTCAAAAAGGTTTTTATTAATACTGATCATAACGCATTTTTTTATAAAAATACTGATTCAACTAAAACAGCCTAATTAGTCGGACATTATTTAATTTATGGGCTTTCTGTCTAGTTGTTTGATATTTATTAAAGACAGCAGAGTCCCCCTGTAACTGAATAGTCGCTATCTTTAAAAATAAAAGTGGTTGCTAATATACTACCATGTCTTTTGGATATAGTTGTTTATTTTTTCTAACAATAAATTTAGATATTTATACTATCTGGTCAGGCTTGTTGATTGCCATAACGCCCAAATCTAAAAAAATCCCTACCTGAAATTGTTGTTTTAGATTAAGGTCAATTTGTAAGCGCACTAAAAATGATCCTGAAACAGCATATTTATAGCAATGAACATTCTTATTGTCCGCAAAATCAGGGTATACGTAACACAAAAAGTACATGTCCCCCAATTTTGCTATCCCTCTCAATTCTGAATTGTATCAATAACAATGAAGTTTGCTATATTAATCCATCATATACATTATTATAAATCCATTAATATAAACCTGACTTTTTAAAATGGAAAAACAAAATATGAGCGACAATAATTCACCCTGGGAATCTTTTGATAAATCAACCTTATTGGAAATAATAGATGATTTTGCCAAAAATTGGTTGGCCCACGATGGCTTATGGTTTCAAGCCATGGAAAGCAAATATGGTTTGGAAGCAGCCATTGAGGCAGATATTGAAGCCTGGCGGAGATTTTCCCCCATTGAAGCCAAAAGAATTATGAAACGTCATCATATCCCTGATAACGGAGGGATTCCGGCCTTAGTAAAAGCTTTAGGGTTAAGAATGTATGCCCGTTTAAATAAACAACAGATTCTCGAGGAGACGGATCAAAGGGTCATCTTCCAAATGAATGATTGCCGGGTTCAATCAGCCAGAACACGAAAAGGAATGCCCTTATTCCCTTGTAAACCAGTTGGTATTGTTGAATATGAGAGCTTTGCCAAAGCCATTGACCCCAAAATAAAAACAAAAACAATCAGATGCCCCCCAGATGAATTCAATGGAGAATGTTATTGTGCCTGGGAATTTACGATATAAAATTATCTTCTTCCTTTTCACCACTGCCTGATGTGGTAACACAAAGACGGGCGATTTCACTGATTGCCAACAATATGATTAATTGATCATCCTGCTGAATAATTCCGGAGACAATCTCACGTTTTGTACCGGAAATATTAGCAGGGGGGGTTGATATTTCACTATTATCAACTTCTATCACATCACTAATTTTATCCACAATGATGGCTAAAGTATCTTTACTGATGTGGTGTCCCTCAATCAGGTTCAATTTTCTGAGTTGTTCTAAATCGCTTTCTTTTTTAAGGATAATTAAGCGGTTTTTCTGGGAAATATCTTCTGATTTCTGATCCAAAAACACACCGGGATCCATTACCGTTACTATCTGTCCCCTGAGATTGATTAAACCCAGAATATATTCCGGAGCCTGAGGTACCATAGTAATTTCAGGTATTTTACCAATTTCTTTGATCAATAATATATCAATCCCAAATGTTTCTTCTCCAATTTTAAAAGTAGCCACCTGGGGCATAAAAACTCCTTGATTTCAATTAGTGAATTTTAAAATTATATTTTTTTACATTGTAAATTTTTGAATGGCACTCAATATTTTGGGTTTATCCAGTTTAACCATCCAATCTGTGAAACCAGCATCAAAACCAGACTGAACTGTTTTGGCATCATTCAATGATGTCACAGCTACCACTGGTAAATTATCCCAATCTTTATTTGATCTTATTTTTTTGATCAAGCCAAATCCATCTAAAACGGGCATTTCAATATCTGACAATACAATATCATAATCATTTTTCTGGAGACATTCAAAACCGACTTGCCCATTTTCAGCCAAAGTTACCTGGAAACCGACAGATTTAAGATATTCTTTAATCATTATTTGAAACAAGGGAGTATCTTCCACTAACAAAATGTTAATATTCCGTACCCGGTCCATATTAAAATCAATTCTATATAAACTTTCCGGTTCCCCCATTTCAATTATAGCAAAAAGATCCAATAACAACGTAATTTTTCTGTCAATCAAAATTGAGCCTAATATTCCCTTCTTTTGAATGGTCCCTTCAGACAGTACAGATTCAATAATCTGAGTATCCACCACCTGATAAATTAATATCGCCACGGGATTTTGGGTTTCTTTTGGAAAAATAACTGAAACAATATCCGGAGTTTCATCCGGTACTCCAATCGGTAAATAATCATGTAAACGTAATAAACGGACTTGTGAATTCCGATATTCTATATACTCTTTATTCCCTATTTTTTGAATCTGACTGGAGTTGATCTTATCAACTCTTCCAATCAGAGAAATCGTAATGGCAAATTGTTCTTCGGAACCATTATTAAAAATCAAAATAGATTGCTTTTCACTGTCATCATTTTTTTTAGTCTTTTGCAAAAACGATTCATTCGTACTTTGGAGTACTGAAGTTAAATCATTACTTTCCATTAATCCAATGATATCAATAATCATTGCTACCGAGCCATCACCAAGAATTGTTGCGCCGGAAAATGATTTTAGGTCTTTTAAATACTCAGGCATTGGTTTTACAACGATCTCTTCATTTCCAATTATGGAATCGATGACAATCCCAATTTTAGAATTGCTTCCGGAAACAATTAAAATTCGAACAACACTCTTTTCTAAAAATTCATCACTCTCACCGACCTCATCATTTAATTGTGCGACCTGCTTTTTTTGAGCTTTGATTTGAGCCACCAAACTACGGATTTTCTGTTTTTTACTTCCCATACCTAAAGCTTCTGATAATGAAATCAGCGGCAATAGTTCTCCCCTCAGCCGTAATACTTCTCTTTCCTGAATAAAACCCAACGTTTCCAGACATTCATCAGGTTGCAACATAACCAATTCATCCAGGTTCACTTGCGGGATGGCAAATTTTTCACCTTCTGCTTCAATAATTAAACTGGAAACAATTGCCATGGTTAAAGGGAGCGTCATTTTTATTGTCGTACCGGCACCAAATATTGAGCTTAAATTAACAGTACCACCAATTTTATCAATATTAGATCTAACAACATCCATTCCCACACCACGTCCGGAAACAGAAGATACTTTTTGAGCCGTAGAAAATCCAGGTAAGAAAATTAGATTTATTCTTTCCTGGTCATTCATTTTTGATAAAGCTTCTTGTGTGATGAGGCCTTTTTCAAAAGCGATATCGGATATTCGTTGAGGGTCTATTCCACCACCGTCATCTTCTACTTGAATAATGACTTGTCCACTAGCATGAAAGGCTTTTAACAGAAGCTTTCCCTGGGATGATTTCCCTTTTTGCTCCCGCTCTTCAGGCATCTCTATACCGTGATCGGCAGTATTCCTAACAATATGCGTTAGCGGATCTGAAAGGGCTTCTAAAACGGTTTTATCCAGTTCAACTTCATTACCTTCCGTTTGCAATTGAATGTCTTTACCTAATTTTGTACCCAGTTCCCTGATCAGCCTTGGGAATTTCCCAAAAACAGTAGATACCGGCTGCATTCGTGTATTTAGGATATCTTCCTGGAGGTCTGTCGTGATCACATTCAAATCCATCAACATTGTCATGAACTTAGGGAGTCGCTTCGCTTTTGACATGCAAGTCTGTAATAATTGATTGCGAACTAAAACAAGTTCACCTGCCAAATCAACCAGTTTATTGAGTTTTCCAACACCAACCCTTATACTCTCATCTACTCTAATTTGTTGAACACTGTCTGTTTTAGAGGGTTTTATCAGCGATTTTTTCCCAACCGGGACTGGTGGTTGAAATGGAGCACTAGGTATTTCAAGCGTCTCTGATGCTTGCGCTTCAGTTTCAATATCAATCCCCTGCCCCATGATATTTTCTTGAATCCGATCCAATTCTGATTCATCAAAGCGTTTGATCTGATCAACATTTAACTTAAGTACATCACTGGCTACAGAAGGATCGATGATCGATCCGAATAAAAAAACAATTTTCAAATCATCTTCCGGGGGTACTTCCTGAGAACCAATACTAGTTTCAGCCAAGTAAGACCCGATAAATTGGCCTAATTCTTCCAACTCCATAATAAAATCGTAAGGCGTCTTATTTCTTTCCAGAATATCCCGGTTTAAATTCACATCAATGGAATAGATATCCATCCCGGCTTTAGTCGCTCTTTTTAATTCATCCGTGGATATATTCATACCCGTCTGAATAATTTCCTGATGCCCAGAAGAAAAATCATCAACTGATACAGCTGTTTCCAGAAAAACTTCCTGGTCAAATTCAGGATACAACTCAGCAATAGACTGCAATATCGATGATCCCACAACTGACTCAGCATTTTCAAGATCATCCGTTAACATATGAAAATGATCAATAATTGAAACGATGGATTCCTGGATACTTGCATTTGAAGAAACCGGATTTTCCGACCATTTTATGATAGCGGTTTTAAACTCTGAAATCAGTCCAATCGTATTGGGAGCGTCCAATGAAGTAAATAAGGTCCTAATATTCTCAATAATGCCGATAATAATATCAAAATCATTTGGTAGGGGTTCGGATTTCGCAAATAATATGTCAATATCCTGCTCCAATTGGTGAAGCTCAGTACGCAAAGAATCACTAATCTTATCCGTTAAATTTTCCAGAACCGGTTCCGGGGCTACAACGGATTCAATGACACCCTCCGGCTTTAATTGTGACGGATCGATAAATGATTCAAACAAACCTACCATTTCTTTGACATCAATGGATTCTATTTTTGTCACATCATTGATCATTAATCGAAGCGTATCCACACCATGTAGTAGCGCATCAATATGTTTTTTACCTAATGTTAGTTCAGAATCTCTGACTTTGGAAATTAAGTTTTCCATAGAGTGCCCTAAATGACTCATATTATTAAAACTAAACACACCAGATCCACCTTTAATACTATGTATCGCGCGAAACAAGCTATTGATTGTTTCAACATGCAGTGGATCTGATTCTAATTTTAATAAATTATCTTCTATTGTAGCCAGATGGTCTTGAGACTCATTTAGAAAATGTTTAAGTAAATCTTCTTCCAACATATCAAGTAATTATGATTATTGATAATTTAATTCCAAAACGTCAATATGGATAGCTTAGTTGATCCGATTATCAGGTTGCAGAGCATATTAATGTTGCAAGCTCTTTTGCAATTTAGACTATACTTTGGTGGATAGTTGATCAATATAAATCAAGATCTATGATTTTTAGCAAATTGAACGTTCTTTGACCATTCACGGGCAACATCATTGATAAATTCCTAAAATTGAAGGCTGGTTACTCTGATGCTGAGGAGAGTCTCATAATACTCAGGAGGAGATCCTTCATTGATTGAATATTCTATTTAACGATGCTGCCGGGAAAGAATTTCATCAACAGCTACTTTTACAAAATCATATTTGTAATAATCCAAATCAACAACATCATCATTGAACAGAACAATATCCAGATCTATGGTTCTGGGGCCATTTTTATTTGATGTTCTAATTCGACCTAACTGATTCTCGACAGATTTTAAATACTTCTTCAATTCCTGAAATTCTAGCGAAGTTCGGATAAAAAAAGCACCGTTTAAAAAGGCAGGCTGATTTAAAAAACCACGTGGCGAGGTTCTATTAAATCTTGACTCATCCAATAGTAATTGATCCAGGGTTAGAATTTTTTTTGCGGCTGATACATGCTTTTCGGGTTCGATATTGGAACCGACACTAATGATGACTTTGTTCACGGGTTCGCTCCAAAAGAATGGAAACAGATTCAGAAAAACGAAGCGCATGGGGTTTGCCCACTTCGACACTGGCATATGTCACTTTTTCGTTTTCAAATATGATATTCATTACAAATCCAGCCAGTTTTTCAATTAAAAAAAAGTCTACGCTTTCGACTTCCTGTATGATCTTTTTAGTTAATGTTTTATAATCAACACTATCATGAATGTTATCTGAAATACAGGCTTTTTCATCAGCGACATCAATGCATAAATTCAATAATACATCCTGTTTTTTTGTTCTTTCCCAATCGTTCAGACCAATAATCGTGCGCAACAATAAATTTTTTATGGTGATTTTCATATTAAATGTGTTCCTCCATCAATATAAATGCATTGGCCAGTAATAAATGTGTTTTTAATCAAAAAGTCAACAGCCTGTATAATGTTTTCTTTAGAACCAATTTTTTTCAACACAGTCTCTTTATCCCGCTCCTTGAGATAAGATTCATCCTTTCCTGGTGGTGGTAATATCGCACCTGGTGCAATTGCATTAATCCGCATCTGTGGTCCAAACTCAACGGCTGCCATTTCAGTAAACGCCATCAATATTTTTTTGGATAACAAATATGTCGAAAAATTATGCTGTTGATGCGTTATCTTAGCATCGACCATATTGATAATATTACCGGATTTCAATTGTTTAAAAAGTTCCCGGCTTAAAATAAAGGGCGCTTTAAAATTAATATTCAAATACCGATTCAGTTGAAGGAAATCAATTTCTTTAAAATCCCCTGGCTCAAAAATAGAAGCATTGTTCACCAGTATTTCCAACTGTGGGAAACACTTAATGACGGCAGGAATCAATTTTTCCATTTCAAACTCATTATTTAAATCGGCCTGAAATGGGACAGCCGCTACCCCTGATTTCTCAATCTCTTTGATCAGTGCCGCTGGATCACTCTTTTGGTGGTGAATCGCAATATGATATCCTTTTCCAGCTAAAAAAAGTCCGATTGCTTTCCCAAGGCGGTTTACACCTCCGGTTATTAAAGCTGCTCTCATTTTAGTAAATATTTATAAGCCTGTCGAGTAATAGCACGTTCTTAACACTTAACCAAAAAATGAGAAAAATGCACCATTAGGTATTATTATCAATATATTGTATTTAGTGAAAGTTTAGTGGTTTTTTGCCATTTAAACAAGATAAATATTATCTTGTTTAATTGCTAAATTTTCAAAAATGACATTTAAAAAGTATCTCAGACGATAGCACTTTTCATTCGCATTGACCCTTTAATCAACACAAAGAACTTGCAGCTGTCATTTCGACAAAAGATCTCTCCTTATTCTTCGTCGAGATGACACTTTGATTTTAAAGGCATAAAATCCAAGTTCCATAACAGGAAAAATAAAGGCAATACAGATGGTAATGGCATAAGAACTATTTTTTAATCTACCAAATACTATGTGCTCTAAAATCCATCTATTTAGTGCTTGAACGAAAAATACTGAAATTCAACTAGTTGCTAATTAGCCGGAAATTCAGGGGACACGTAACAACCTGGTATCAAGCTATAGCCGTTTATCTGAAAATGTACATGTCCCCGAATTTCCTACTTTCCGTTCAGACACTATTTACAAATGACCAGTACTAGGTTTACCATCAAATAAAATTTCTCAATATAAACAACTATTTTCAGCTGATACTAATTTAAAATGCAAACGACAAAACTCTCCCGGCGACATTTTTTAAAATTGACGGCCGGTCTCACAATAACAACTGGTATCGGTTCAACAATCAATAGTTGTTCAACACCCTACGATTGGCAAAACAGCTTATTAAATAATGATCATTCCGGCCATTTAACCGTTAATGAAATCATAGGCATGGCAAAAATTAATGGCAAAAAGATTTACCGGGGCAATAAATTAGCTAACAATGCTGATATTTCACTGTTACAGGGAATGTTGCGGTTATCTTTACCCGACAAATCCATTATAGAACTAAATCACAAAGCAACCATTAAAGTGGATTTAGATTCTAAAACCGGGGGGATGATTCATCATAAAAAGGGGGCGCTACTCTCAGTTATTCAAAAAAAGACACATCGACCATTAATTATTAAATCTGCTGATGTACAATTCGGTATCCGTGGCACTGTTTGTTTTACACAAATTTTATCTGACGAAGATAAATTGAATAGTAGAGTCCCCCAAAAAGCAAACTCCTATTTTTGCATTTGTAATGGAGCTATGGATTATCTTGATCAGCAGAGTCAACCATTTTCCAAAGACCGGGCAAATCATCACAGTGCCCATTTTTTAATCCCTGGAAAAAATCAACTGGAACTCCAAAAAACCAGATTTTTGCTAAATCACAGTGATGAACAGATCTATGAGCTAATCCAAAAAATGGAAGGGAAAAAACACGATACCCGTTGGCTATTTCCAAAAGTGAGTTATTATGACTAAGAAAAGCACTCCTTTTTACCAAAATTAACGTTACTATTTGTCAAACGCAAGAGTCATTTCGCTCGGTATTGCTTTTTGAAAATGTTGGTCATTGGAAATAAATATATCCACCTCATTTAAAAGGCCTGAAGCAATGATTAAAGCATCACTGGTTCGAAGCTTTGACCAATCGACTCTATCATCAGATCCTACTTTGCTCAATACATCAAATGTTATTTCCTGGCTCAGAGCATTAGGAAAATTAAAAAGATAATCTCTAACCTGCATCGCATTGGGTTTATAACCGTGTCTTAGAGGTCCCTGCATGACTTCAGCGATGGAAACAATGGAAAAGACAGCTTGAATTTCACCTTGCTCGATCAATTCAAACAGTATTCGGGAAAGATCTTCATATGGCTGAACAGAATCGGTTAAATAGATGATAATATTGGTATCAATGAGTACTTTTTTATCGGCTATTGCTTTTTTTAGATAGGATCGAGAAATTGGCTTCATGGTTCAGCCCGTTCATTATTAATAATGCGAGTGATCTCTTTTGGGGTTCCACCGAAGCTTTTCTTGGTAAGGCCTGCAAGCTTATCAGTGAACGATGCTACTGGTTGCATGATAATTTTATCATCTTCTCGAGTCAGCAGGATTTTAGTGCCCGCCTCAATATTCATTTCCTTTCTAAGTTTTGCCGGTAATACAATATTTCCTCTGTTTGAAACGATAACGCCTGTTGATTTCATAATTACTCCTTTTTTAATTATTGCTGTTATAAAATATTATTTCAGCTATTTCTCTAAACGTCAACAATCATAACCACAAGCTATCATATCCATCTTCACAAATGCGTGTGCCTCCTCATAATCATTTCATAACATAATTTCAGACGCTTAGATTTTAAGCTGATGGCATGTTGAAAGAACTTTGTCCTTCACCATCCTCTTATTTTTTAATATAATGAACTATTATTTTTGATTATTATCAATTTATTGACAAATTAACCCTACTAAAATAAAGTGCTATTAAAATAAGTAGGGTTAAAATATGATTAATGATTTATTAGAGGTCATTCATCTATCAAATCCGTGGTTACAAAATCCTAACGAATTGATATTTGAAGATAGTAGTTTTATTTACCGGCAAAATATAGATATATTATTGCTGCCAGATTGGGATACCATCTGGACCGTTTTGATTGGCCCCAGACAAGCCGGCAAAACAACTTTGGGTAAGTATTTGTGCCAGACGTTAATTAATCAGGGGCGATTTCGCTCTTTGATCTATTTAAATTGTGATTATTTTGAAGTTAGAAACTGGCTAAACCAAGGGCCTCAATTTCTTAATCAGGTCCTGGATCAATTTGAGTTAGTTAAGCCCATCTTATTTATCGATGAATCACAGCGGTTGGAAAATCCCGGACTACTGCTTAAGGCGATTGTCGATCTAAATAGGTCGATAAAGCTTATCACTTCAGGCTCATCCCAACTGGAGATAAAAGCGAAAATTCAAGAACATTTAACAGGAAGGCAACTTGAAGCCCTAATACTTCCTTTTAGTCAACTTGAATTGAAAAAAAGTAAGATAGAGCTTGCTCAGCAATTAATTTTTGGTTCTTACCCTCAAATCGTCAAAGTTGAGCAAAAAGAGATTATTCTGTCCCAGTTGTTCTCCAATTATATTTCAAAAGACATCATTGAATTATTAAAACTTGGAAAACCGGATATGATGAGAAATTTGATCGGTTTAATGGCTCATTCGGTTGGACAGCTAGTGAATTATCAACAATTGGCTGTTGACTGCAAGTCAACAATTCCGACGATTCAGAACTACTTATCGATTCTGGAACAAACATACGTTTTGAAGGCCTTAAAGCCCTTTGTCGGGAATAAACGCACTGAAATAACAGCAAATCCGATTTATTATTTTTTGGATAACGGATTTCGCAATCAGGCATTACAAAATTTCTCACTTCTTGAAAGGCGCTCTGATGCCGGATTTCTTGTTGAAAACTTCGTACTTCAAGAAATCATGAAGTATAAAACACAACACTTTAAAAACTGGGATATCTACTTTTGGAGAACAAAATCTGGCGCAGAGGTTGATTTCGTAGTTAAAGCGGGAGAGAGAATTGTCCCAATTGAAGTTAAATACCAAAACATGAAAGCCCCTAAGCTAACAAGAGGATTCAGATCTTTTTTAAAGTCGTACCAGCCTTCTCTATCAGCTGTTATTACAAAATCCTTTACCGCTAAAGTGAATGAAGAAAATGGGACAGTCATGTTTCTGACACTTCCTGAATTGGATAAAATCCTTACTAAAATCTAACATCTAAGCGGCTTTATCCAATCGGGTAAAAAAGTAAAGGTGAGGTGAAATTTCCTTAATAGTGTCCGGCGGTTTTCTGATTTTGATCGATCTTTCTGGATTGCCCTAAAACTGTCTTGGAGCAAATGGATGGATAGCTTAATCATAGTCGACCCGAATGGTGATTTGTTCTTAAAAAACCGTTGAAAACAGCAAGTTAATTACGCTTAAAGAGGCATGTAGTCGGTATAAGAATGATGTTGGCTATTATTTGGTTAAGGACCCGTAGATTCAAAAATTAAATTAGCACTTTCTTTAATAAATCCAGTGAAAAGCTCCTGATTACTATTCTTATACCTTTTGGCAAATTCATAAAAGCAGGTAGGTATCGCATGACATTCGCCATCTCCAAATTCAAAATCTATTTTATCAGCCATCGTTGACCCTTGTTCCAGTAATAATGATGGGCTACCCTTCACAATTCCGCCAATACCATTCAAATTAAAACCAGACATCCTGACGGCAGTCATTACATCACCAATCTCATCCATTTTTTTCAAATGATTCACTGATATTGTAAAATGATTGGGGCGCATCCCCATGGTTGATAGCCAGGCAGCGTATTCACTTTCCGCACGCAATTTTTTATATTGGTCCCAGGTCGGTGGTTTCCACAATAAACCGGCACTTAGTACTTCAGGAGATTCAGTCAGTGCTTCAGGTATTTGCGCTAATAGTTGATTAATAATACTCTGGGAAGATTCTGAAAGCTGTTCTGTCAACAACTCGCTGGCAAAAATTAAGGGAAAATTCCTGGCAGGCGGCACGAATGAATAGGCTCTTAACCGCTTTTCATCAAAGTGATAGGTCTCAGCATATTGATAACCCAGTTGCTCCAGTAATCCCCGAATCTTCTCAAGGTCAATGGGGGATTTATTAAAGGTTCTAAAAGCCACATGATCGTTGATAACACTTTCACCATTTTCTAAAAATAATTGATGAATAGCTGTGGCTTGGGGGGTTACTTCCTGATAGCTTTGCCACAATTCTGCGATAAATGATTCGATGCTCATGCCGGCTCCTGACTAGATTTTTTATAAGATTGTTTTACTCCTATTTAACAATTTAATAACTCTTTGGTAATCAGTAAACAATATTTTATAAATTACCTTAATTCTCGATAAATAGACAAAAAATTTTCACCCAGAAACTCACCAAAAATTTCATCCTATGATTTCAGCCCTAATCTTAATAATAACACAGGTTCTAATTGCATTTCTTGCTATAAACAGCTAGGATTCTTCAACTTTACCAGCTTATTAATCCACCCATAGATTTAAAAAATCAGTGAGAAATTCAAAGAAAAATAGAGTCCGTGCTTCCAGTGCTGATGTCGCTAAAAAAGCCGGTGTCTCTCAATCAGCTGTTTCCAGAGCCTTTACAGCCGGTGCCAGCATTTCCAAAGACAAAAAAGAGAAGGTGTTAGCGGCAGCTAAGAAGCTCGATTACCAGCCTAATATTATTGCCAGAAGTTTAAATCAGCAGTCCACAAAAATTATCGGGATTGTAATGACCCGATTCTTCCAAACCTTTTATTCAATTGTGTTAGGAGAGTTTACGAAGAAGCTCCAGGAAAAAGGTTACAGCGTTCTCATCATGAATGTTACCAATGATGAAGAAGTGGAAAGAGTCATTCCCATGGCGCTGCAGTATCAGGTGGACGGAATTGTTATCACTTCTGCTTCATTATCTTCCAAAATGGTAGACAGTTGTCTTAAGTTTGGTACCCCCCTGGTTCTATTTAACCGTTATTCGGCCAATGAAAATGTTGATGCTGTCTATTGTGACAGTGTTAATGGTGGTCGCCTGGCTGCTCAAACCCTAATTGAAGATGGGCACAAACGTTTTGCATTTGTGTGCGGAGAGAAAGGGATCTCAACCAGTCGGGATCGTGAACTGGGTTTTGTGGAAAGGCTTAAAGAAGAAGGTTTGGAACTCATGATGCGTTACGACGGTGATTTTACTTATGAATCAGGATACGAAGCAGCTAAACATCTTTTAGATCGCAAAGATCGCCCGGATGCCATTTTTTGCGCTAACGATTTAATGGGCATTGGCATACTGGACTATGCCAAACGACGCTTAAATATAAAGATCCCCAAGGATCTGGCTGTCATCGGGTTTGACGATACACCTATGGCCAGCTGGCCGGAAATACGACTGACCACCATCAG
>Ga0257125_1002078_pt1 | contig 17536 bp, 16 predicted proteins | sample SI106_200metaG_FD_190183 | JGI IMG/M metagenome (GOLD analysis project Ga0257125, IMG submission 190183) | Marine microbial communities from Saanich Inlet, British Columbia, Canada - SI106_200 | ecosystem: Environmental > Aquatic > Marine > Inlet | place: Canada: British Columbia | collected...
CTTGTAAGATATGCAAAAAAAGCTGCACTAAATATTCCTATAAATGTTATTATAGTTCCTTTTATTGCTTTTTTTGTATAATCAACCATTTAAAAAAAATAAGATTAAGGTATATAAAAATTGTGTATTTAAGGATCTTATTGTATGGTGTTAAGTTTGCATACCATATAAACTTTATTTGGATTAATAAGTCTCCATAAAAAGGTCCACCCATGTAATAAATTCAAACTAACGTTATAATATTCTTTAATTATGATAAAATTGTTTTTATTGAGTAGTTTTATTAATTGTTCTCTTGTTAAATCCTGATGTTTTATAGGGCACTTCCATTTATTTGCCCACCAATTTGCTATTTTTTTGCTCATATTAAAACTCAAAATAAAATGTCCGTCTGCGCTCAATAATCTTTTAACTTCTTTTAATAATAAATCAGGTTCCTCAATATAATGCAAAGTTCCTAAACATAAGATAGTTTTAAATTTTTTATCCAATGGATACGGTTTTTTGCATAAATCGTGTTTAATAAATTTAGTATATCTTTTTGCAGAATCATCATGAAGATCAATTGCATAATCAATGGAATATGTTTCTTCTACTGAACCTGAGCCTGAACCCAAATCTAAAAGTTTTGGAGAATAATATTTTTTCATGAGATATCTGAATATGTTTGATAAGTTTTGATGTCCAACTTTTAACATTTTCTTACTTTTTAACCCCTACAATTACTGTTCTCCAACCATAATTAAAATGATTATCAAAGATTCTAAAAAATCTGGCTAATATTTTTTGAGGTATTCTTCCAAATTTTTGCATAAACCAGGTGTATGCTGCAAAATTAAAGTATGAATGTTTTGAGACTATCTTAAATCCTGATTCCTTCATCATTTTAATAATTTCTTTTGAATCATAGTATTTTTCTGTTCCTACTTTGTGACTTCTTAAGAAAATGTGTTTATCTTGAGTTTTTTGATTTAAATTCATTAGAATTCCTGACAAAGACCTGTCTTTTCCTTGAAAACAAAGAACTATTCTTCCCTCTTCTTTTAATAATTTGTAACTATCGTCAATTACTTGTTGAGGGGTTTGCCAAAATTTGATGGCTCTTGCTACAAAAATATTATCAAAAGAATTGTGAGGTAGTTCTTTTCCAAGATCTTTAACGTCTAAAAGTTTAAATGTAAGTTCTTTACAATCTTTATTTTTTTCTTTTGCTTGATCCAACATGTTTTTTGTAAAGTCTACACCGCTGTAAGGGTGTCCTTTTTTACAAAGAAATGTTGCAAATCTTCCGGTTCCACAACATAATTCTAGAACATTTCCGGGTTTTAAATTTTTAAGAACCATTAATTTTTCAATGTCGTCAATATATTGCCCAATAGGTGACACAAATCTTTTTTTATCGTATTTATCACTCTCGATTTGATAATAATCTTCTGTTTGTTTTCCCCTAGTATGTTCTTCCATATGATTCCCCTCATGCGTTATATAGACGTAGGATTTGAAACCCATTTAAATAGTTTCCCTTTTTCAAATAATGATGGAGGTTGTTATAAAAGGAATAATGAGGTTTTATGTTAATTTTAGAAGTATAAATTATAATACTTTGAATATAATAACCCCTTGGGTTTGATGAACTACTCTAAATTTGTTAGATTGAGATATCTTTTCCAAAATAATGGGTAATTTTTCTTTGGTTTCGTTTTCTCCAAAAACCCTTGGTAAAAACCTATAACTCATTCCATCAAAAATTAAATATTCATAGTTATTTTTTTTAAGAAAATTACTTAATTCGTCAGGGGTTTTGTATAAAATTTCTTTTCTAAACTCGATATCTTCTTTACACCATAAACAACTAAATTTATTAAAACTTATTGCGACTTTATCCCTTCCAGAGTATTGAAAAACTCTTGTATTAACAGGAAGTTCTTTTAACCAAATAAAACCATCAATTTCTTCTTGAGATGTAAAAGATCCGCCAGCATTCCATTGGGTGGTATTTAATTGATATTTTTGAGAACCTGAAGTAAACAAGATTAAGATAGCTAAAAGAGAAATTATGATATATTTGTTTATTTTAAAACTTTTTCCTAAAGATGTTAATAAGAATACGCCCTCTGCAGCTAACAATGCTACAGGTATTGAAAACAACATCCAAAATCTAAATGAAAATAAAGCAAGGGGAGACCACCAATGTGTTCCCCCATGGATACCTAAAAATGTAAATATAAACCATAATAAAGTTATTAGTAAGTATGATTTTTTTTTATTAAAAAGTAATTTTCTTTTGATATATAAAACAACTAAACCCAGTATGACTAATAAAGAAGCGACTATCCCAATTCCTATTGGGTTATTTATCATATTTTGAGGTGTTGCAATAAAAAAATCTTTTAATGTATATATTCCGTGCTGCCTTGTCCCTGATCCTAATACACCATAATACACTTTTGTTATAGAAGGGTGTAATGCTTTTGCAGAAACTGCAGATATTCCTTCAACCCCATAAAACCCTTTTAATAAAGCTGATAAAGATCCGAATTTAATTAAAATTCCCCCCCACCAAACAATAATTGCTAAGATTATCGCAAAGATTGGTGCTAATAATTCTTTAATTAAAATTTTCTTTTCTAAAATAGATTTAACGCCCCAATATATACCGAAAAAGATTATAAATTTAACAGATTGTGTTTCCTGTGTTAAGAATATTCCAGAAATAACAAAAGAAGATACATATAACCATTTTTTATCTTCTTTAATATGTTCTAAACAATAAAATGCTACAAAAAATAAAGTGACAATAAAACCATGAGACCAAATAAAATGAGATAAGTAAGAAGGAATCATAGTTAGAACAAAAGAAGCAAATAATGCTTTATTTGTGCTTCCTATAAACTTCTTTGCGAAAAAATAAAAGAAGAGAATTCCTAGTGAAATGAAAAGAGAATTAAAAAATTTCAAAGTCCACATTATATGTGAGGAAGTTTGATGTAATATTGCCATAATTGAATCATACGCAGGCGGTCTTGGATCCAAATAAAGAAAAATGTCGTTTTCTGCATAAGAAGGTTCTGTTAAAACCTTCTCTGTTGCGATATATTTTACAACCTTAGCATGTTCCCAAGGATCATCATCTTCAAAATAAGGATATGCAAAAGAACCTTTTAGGTACATAAATAGTGTAAAACCAAATAATATAAAAATAACTATATGACTCGGTTTTATCTTTATATTTTTAAATGATCCAATTGATTTATTGAAATTTTTAAAGAGATAAAACAAAGGATATATTATAGAAACTAAAAGAATAATCTTCCAGTCTACTGGTAATCTTAGAAATGAAATAAAAATTATTAGAAAAGGTAATGTTGCTAAACCAATTCCTACCCTCATTATGGTTCTTTCTATATAATCTTTAGAATTTTTTAAAAAGAAGGTTAGTGTAAAACCTACGCAATAAGTATAAATAAAAAATAATATTATTGTTATTATATTCATTTTATCCCTTTTATATTTTTATCTGAAAACTATTTAAATAAGTTCCTATTATGTTTAATTATTAGTGATTTATGAGCAAGAATTGGCTAATGCATAATCTATTTAAATAGGAATATATTCATGAAATGCATGGAAATAGTCATTACAATACCTGCATATAATGAAGAAAAAACAATTAGTGTAGTTATAAAACATATTAAAAAAGTGATGGATTTTAATAAATATAATTACAAAATTCTTGTTCTTGATGATGGAAGTAAAGATTCTACTGCTGAGGTTGCTAAAAATGAAGGAGTTATTGTAGTTTCAAATAAAAGGAACTTGGGTCTAGCTGAAACTTTTAAAAATGAGATGAAAGAATGTTTAAAATTAAATGCAGATGTTATAGTCCACACAGATGCTGATGGTCAATATCCTGCTGAATATATACCTCACATGATCAAAAAAATAGAAAAAGGTTATGATTTGGTGTTGGGCTGTCGTTTTGGAAAAGGAAAGTATAGTGGTTCTTTAATGAAAAAAATGGGAAATATTGCTTTTTCAAGAGTTTTTTCTAGAATGTTAAAGACAAAAATAACAGATACTACTACAGGATTTAGGGCATTTACTCCTGAAGTTGCAAAACTTCCTTTAATAAATAATTTTACATATACTCAAGAACAATTGATCAGGGCAGGCAAAGGTAGAATGAAAGTTGGAGAAATCCCAATCCATACAAATAAAACAAGACCAAGTAAGTTATTTAATAATTCGTTAGATTATGCGCTCAAAGCATGGATTAATATATTTAGAATCTATAGGGATTTTGAACCTTTGCGGTTTTTTGGAAGAATTGGTGCTTTGTTTATATTAATTGGATTTTTATTAGGTTTATTGATAATTTATAATATCATTGTTAATGGCGGTGCAGGTGGAGTCCCAAGAGTTATATTGAGTATGTTATTAATTTTAGTAGGTATTCAAATAGGATTATTTGGTTTTTTAGCAGATATAGGCAAAAGATAATTTAATATATTAAATTGGATTGTTTGTTGTAAAAGAAATGAAAATAAAATATTTTAATTTATTAAAAATAGGTTTAGGATTATTTATAATATTTATTCTTGTGTATAGTATAGGTCTTAAAAAAATATTAAATACTTTTTCAGATATAAATTTATTTCCATTTGCAGGTGTCGTATTGTTTTATTTTTTAGGTTTTTTAACAGGGGCACTTAATCTTGAAATTCTTTTAAGATGTATTAATAAAAATTTTGGTTATTTAAAATTACTTAAGTATTATCTTTTAAGTTGGTCTGTTTCATTATTTCTTCCAGGGAAGGTTGGGGAATTTTCAATAATTTATTTTATGAAAAATGAAAATATAGAGTTGGGAGAAGCTGTAGTGATTTCTTTGATGGATAAAATAATAACAATTCTTAGTTTACTGTCTTTTGCTGTTTTTGGTTTTTTTGTTTTTTTCAGTATATATGATGCAATAAAAATTATTTTTATCATATTAATAGGATTTGTGTTATTGTTGTTGTTTATTATGACTAATTTTGGAAGATCAATTATCAAAAAAATATTTTTAAGAAAATATGCTAGTAAATTTAAGGGTTTTTCAAAAACATGGTTCTTTTATTTTAGAAAAAGAAAGAAATTATTATTATTAAATTATATTATTACTTTGATAAAATGGTCTTTTGCTTTTTGGATGATGTATTTTCTGTTTTTGGTTTTTAGATGGAATGTTTCATTTGTAAATATTCTTTTGGTTGTTTCAACAGTTAGACTTATTTCCCTCGTACCTATTACCATATCTGGATTGGGTATTAGAGAAATGAGTGCAATATATCTTTTTGGAAAATTAGCAAATCCTATACCTGTAAATATAACTGCAAGTGTATATTTGATTGTTCTATTGATTAATTATCTAACAGCGTTTGTTATTGTTGTTTTTCTTAAGAAAAAGGATATTTTATTTAAGATTACAGATAAAGTTTCCAATAGCTAAATTATCTACAGAACCTAATTTAAATGCTCTTATTGCATCAAAAGGTGAACAGACTATAGGTTCTTCGTGCATATTAAAAGAAGTATTAACAAAAATAGGTAATCCTGTTAAATCATTATAGGATTTTAAAATATTATAGTAACTTTCATTTTGTTCTTTATTTACTGTTTGAGGTCTAGCTGTATTATCTATGTGCGATACTGCTTGGGCTTTTTCTGCACCTTCTTTTTTGACATCAAAAGTTATTGTCATAAATTGTGCTGCGATTTTACCTTTATTAAAATTTTTGTAGAAATCTTCTGCATGTTCTTCCATCAAAGAAGGTGCAAAAGGCATAAATTCTGTTCTTTTTAATCTTTTATTTAACCAATCATTAATTTTTTTATCGGTAGGATCTGCCAATATTGATCTATTGCCTAATGCTCTTGGTCCATATTCCATTCGCCCATTAAATCTTCCAATTATCTTTTTATCTTTTAGTAAATGAGCGATTTCCTGTTCAACATTATCATGATATTTATATTTTATATTGCTTTTTTTAAGCTCTTCTTCGATTTCTTCGTTGGAAAATCCTGGACCAAAATAAGTATTATTGATTGGAATTGGTTTTGGTTGTTTTCCTTGATCAAGGGTTTTTTGAGACCATAAAGATAAAGCTGCCCCTACTGCTAATCCTCCATCCCCCATATGTGGATGAATGTAAATTTTTTCTACGCCTGGAATTTCTGCAATCTTTTGATTTACTTTAACATTAGCAAATATTCCACCAGATAAAGCTATATTTGCCCTTTTGTGTTTTTTTAATGTATTAGCAATAAGTTCTGAACAAACCTTTTCTGTCCTTTTTTGGAGTCCTGCTGCGATATCTTCTCTTTTTTGGGCTTGCATTAACATATGAAGCTTTTTTGATCCAGGCCTGCCCCACCCAAGAGAAGAGGTTTTATATTGAGTGTTTTTAACTTTCATTATTTTTTCATATATAGGGTAGGTTTTATCTGGTTCACCGTATGCTGCTAATCCTGTTAATTTTCCTTCGTGTTTATTTGGTGTAAATCCTAAATTATATGTGGTATATGCATAAATTGATGCTGGTGAGTGAAAAAAGGGTGTTGTGGCTACTCTTTTTAATGAAAGATCATTATTGACAATACTTGAAGTGGCACAATAACCATCCCCTGTACCATCTGTTGTGACAACCAAGGTGTCTTTATCGAATGGAGAAGTATAAAAAACAGAAGCCGCATGGCATTCATGATGTTCTATGAATTCTATAGGTGCAGTTACACCTAATTGCCTTATATAATTGACTATACTCTTACCTTTTCTTAATTTTGATGTAAAAAATCTATAGTTTTTTATAAAAAAATTAGAACCTATTAAAAATGGAAGATTGTTGGCGACCATATCCATTGTTTTTTTTCTTAGATTAGGTTTACCAAATCCTTTTTGAGGTCCTCCCCCTGGAGTTATGTTTGCAAAAGCTACAAAATCTATTTCCCCTGGTTTTACACCTGCTAAATTGAATATATTCTTTAATGATTGTGTTGGAAATCCCCAATATGATTTTTTTCTTACTAATCTTTCTTCATTTACTGCTGCAAGAATTTTTCCATCTTCTATAATGGCTGCTCCCGAATCATGTGAATAATGTACACCTAGTATCTTCATTTTATTTATGTGAGTCTAATATAACTTATAAATGTTTAGTTTTGATAAATTGATTTAATTTTATTAAAATTGATCGTAATAAATATCCAATAATTTAACACCCCATTTTCTGAAAAATTTTATTCTTGAAGGGTAAAATAAGATTCTTCCAAAAAATTTTCCAAAATAATTAATAAGAATATATTTTTCAGATTCTTCTTGAAATTCTTTCATTATTTTTATCCTATCTTTTAATGGGAACTCTTCTGTTTCAAAAACAGGTTTAAATAAATCGGTATCTAAAGACCCTCTTGTTTGAGAAGCAGTAGTATGCATTTTTTCTATATTCATTAAAGGTTTTGTGTGATTTTTTACCCATTCGTATATATCTGTTCCTGGGAATGGGATAATCTGCAACATTTTAGGCATATCTATTTTTGTTTCCTTAAAAAAATCAATATATTTTTTTTCTTTTTCATATGTAGATTTTGGAAGTCCTGAAATAAATGGTGCTTTAACTATGAGTTTTGCTTGTTTTGCCCACTTTATTGCTTGTTTTGCTTGTTCTACTGTAAATGGTTTCCTTATCGCTCTTAACACTTCATCGTCTGCAGATTCTATACCAAAATAAATTACAATACAACCTGCTTTTTTCATTTTTTGAAATAATTCATAACTTGCTGAAGGTGGAGAAAACCCTTGACCAACCACCCATGTAAATTTAAGATTTCTTTTAAGTATTTCATCACAGATTTCATTTACCCTTTGTGGAAAAACTGCAAAATTATCATCCATAATTTGAAAATTAGTATTGTGATATTTATCATGGATAGCTTCCATTTCGTCTACAACGTTTTTTGCAGTTCTAACACGATATTTCCCATTTATGATTGTTGAATCACAAAAAGAACAACAAAAAGGACACCCTCTTGAAGTCATGATTGGAAATTTAATCTTATCGGGAGATTTCCGATACTTGTCTAACTCAAATAGATCCCATTCTGGAAAGGGTAATTTATCCAAATCTTCAATAAAATCATAAGGATTGATAAATAATTTTCCTTCTTTTTTAAATCCTAGACCTTTAATAGTACTATAGTCTTTCTTATTTTCAAGATTATCTAAAAGATTTAAAAAAGTATATTCTCCTTCCCCTCTTAAAATAAAATCAATGCCTTCTTTTTTCAAATATTTAGAAGGGGATAAAGTAATTTCTGGGCCTCCCAGAATAATTTTAGCGTGTGTATTGTTTTTTACTATTTTAACTAATTGAAATGTTTGTTCTATCCCTAATGCTATTAATGAGAATCCTACAAAATCTGGTTGAAAAGACTCTAATGTGTCTTTAAATTTTTGTATGTCGTTTGTTTGTAAACGCATGTCTAATATTTTAACAGTATGAGAATTAGATAAAACAGTTCCTAAATACGAAATTCCCAAAGGGGGTCTCTTAATTTCGTAATTTTTTGCAATTTCGTCAGCATATACTAATAAAATTTTCATATTTGTCACCTATCTCTTATAAGATCCTTGATTAGTTTGTCTTTATAAATCTTTTTTCCATTTTCTATATTATGCATGAGGATCAATAGTTTTAATATAAGAAACAAAAATTTAGTTTCTATTTTATGCCCTTTTTGTTCTTTTGTTTTTATATTTACAAATTCAATGAATCCTTTGTTAAATTTGTGATATTTTATTATTCCGTTTGTGATATTTTTTGCAGCATCTAAATATTTTTTATCTTTTGTTAACTCGTAAACTTTTAAAATAACAACTGCAAAATCTACCTGGGAATCTAATCTTGAAATATCTGTTCTCGACATACTATAATTCTTCATAATTTTAGAAAGTTTAGAAAGATTATATTCATAAGGTGTTTCAGTAACTAACCCAATTTTTGATTGGAATTTTAACCAGCCACCTGTAATTTTAATTGCTAAATTTAATGCTTTTTTGTTTTTGTTAACTAAATAAATTTCAAGTAAAGCGTCTATTGCTGCATGATCTGCACCCAGATAGGATATATTGAATTTATTATGTTCCTGCCAAATAGAAAGTAAAACATTCTCTTTTGTCAAAAGTTTTGATTCTACTGCATTTACCCACTGATTTAAGGCATGATTGATTTTATCACTATTAATTATATTTTGTAACCTTGCTAAACCAAATATCATATTAGTATTGCTTTTAGTTAGCATAGAGGTTTCAAAACTAAAAGATGTTAATTTTTTAAAAAGAACTTGTGCGAATGGTTTAATTAATGCAAAAGTGCATTTGAAAGGAATCAATCCTTGTTTTTTAAAAAAAGTATCTTCTATCCATGGCCTAGATAGTTTCTCTGCCAATTTTAATAGGTGTTCATCTTTAGTTACTTCATAAAACTTTACAAGCTCTTCGATATAAAGTCCACAATACTTGCCCATACTAAAAGGATATTTAAAAAAAGGTGTTTTTTTATAATAAATAATTCCTTTTTTTGAAGTCATTTTTTTATCGAGTGCTGTAAAGAACCTTGTTAATGTTTTTTCGTATGATTCTTTTTTGGTTAAATCATACATAAGGTTAACGCCTAGAATTGAATCAGACATTTTATCTGCATTAAATATTTTTAGATTATTTTTTTTTGGAATTTTATTTTTTTTCTTAAAAGAAGTGCATAATAATCCATTAGGCATCTGGAAATTTTGTATAGTAAAAAATGCTTTTTGTTTAACCCACTCAGAATATTTGTTGTTTGTTGTTTGTCCAAGCCATTCTACAAAAGGAAGATAATCTCCAAAATCATCAACCATCACATTCCCAAAATTGTTGTTTTTCTTAAGGTTTGTATACTCTAAAGGGAGATTATTGTTTTTTGTAAGATTAATCAGATAGTCTGCTAAAGATACTGCTTCCTTAATGAATATGGTCTGTTTCATTTTAATATTTTCTTGTATATATCAATATAATTTTTAGCACAATCGTCCCATCCAAGTTTTTTGTCTAATATAGATTTTCTACTGTTTTTTTCAAGTTTTTTTGAATTGTTATACAATAAGTTTATAGAATTGATTATTGCTTTTGTACTTTTAGGATTGATTAATAGCCCGTTTTCTTTATGAGTTATAAATTCTGGAGTTCCGCTTACTTTTGTGGCTATAACTGGTAATCCAGATGCTAATGCTTCTGCAATTACGTTAGGTCTTCCCTCAGATAAACTAGATAAGATAAATATGTCTGCAGCATTCATCCAAATTGGAATTTTGTTGGGTTCTTGTGCTTTTATAAATTTTACATGATTTGTAATTCCTAGTTTTTTTGATTTGTTTAAAAGGTTTTTTTTCAATATCCCATTGCCAATAATGATAAATAATAGGTCTTTGTGTTGTTTTATTAATTCTGGAATAGCATCTAAAAGATAATTATGTCCTTTTCTTTTAATAAGCCACCCTACAGATAAAATTATTTTTTTATCTTCGGGTAAATTTAATGTTTTCCTAGCCTTGATTTTGTTCCTTGGCTTGAAAAGGTTGATATTTACACCATTTGTTATTGTTTTTATTTTATTTCTAGGTAAGTTTAATTGATTTAAGATTAATTCGTGTTTATAATTATTAGGTACGATGTAATTGCATTTTTTTAAGATATATAATAAAATTTTTTTAGATAATTTTCCTCTTAATGCAGAATTTACTGCTTCTCCCCTTGTCGTCAATACTATTGGTTTTTTTATAAAAATGCCAACTAAAGCGGATAAAGCCCATTGTGCATGGATTATATCACATTTTTTTGCAATTTTTCTTGCTTTAAAAAACATGGATATAATAAAAAAAGGAAATTGTAATTTTGCCATGAAAGACGTTTTTAAATTTGAAGGAATTCCCCCACCAGATGTGAGTTTTTGTAAAAATTTTGGATAAAAATATTGAAACCTATGAATTTTAATATTGCCCCAGGTTTCTTCTTTTTTACTGTTTTTATAAAAAGGGCAAACAACATGCAAATCTATTTTATTTTTTGTTAAGTGTTTAGCTAATTCGTATATAAACGGACTTTGAAAATGTCCCCTATGTGCTGGAAAAGATGTAGTAAGAATGCAAACTTTCATTTTTTATTTTCTTATGTGTATAATTATCTACCTATGCTAATATAATTAAATCCGTTATTGCTCATTTCTTTTTTATTATAGATGTTTCTTCCATCTACAATATTTGGTTCTTTTAAAAGTTCTTTGATTTTTGTTTTGTCTAAATTTCTAAATTCGTTCCATTCTGTAACAATAACTAAACAAGAACTGTCTTTTAATGCTTCGTAAGGTGTTTGAAAGTAATTTATGTTGTTTAATACTTTTTTTGCGTTTTCTTCTGCTTCTGGATCAAATGCGTTGATTAAAGCCCCTTCTTTTTGTAATTGATCTATGATTACTAGAGAGGGTGCTTCTCTTATATCGTCTGTTTTTGGTTTAAATGATAATCCCCAAACCGTGATTGTTTTTCCTTTTATGTCTGGAACTAATTGTTTTATTTTTGGAAGTAATGATTTTTTTTGATTTTCATTTATTTCTTCTACAGATTCTAGAATTGAGGGATTACACTGATTTTCTTTCATTGTCTCTATAAATGCTTTGACGTCTTTTGGAAAGCAAGAACCTCCATAACCTGGTCCTGCTTGTAAAAATTTAGGACCTATTCTTGAATCTAAACCAATTCCTTGTGATATTGATTTAATGTCTGCCCCTACTTTCTCACATAGATGTGCAACCATGTTCATAAAAGAAATTCTTGTTGCTAACATTGAGTTTGAAGCGTATTTTATAATTTCTGCGCTTTTTATATCTGTAAAAATTAAAGGTTTGTCTGTTCTTGCTATTCCTTGGTATAGTTGAGACATTACTTTTTTTGCCTTTTCGCTGTCTGTTCCTACAACTATCCTGTCTGGATTTGTAAAATCTTTAATAGCAGATCCTTCTTTAAGAAATTCTGGATTTGAAACAACATCAAACTCGTGATTTTCTGTTTGATTTTCTTTAATTATATTCTTTACAGTCTCTGCTGTTCCTACTGGAACTGTGCTTTTGTTAACTATGACTTTGTAACCATTCATATTTTTTCCTATTGTTTCTGAAACTTTTTTTACAAAAGTTAAATCCGCTTTATGACCTTCGCCAGGAGGGGTGCCAACTGCTATGAATAGTATTTCTGAGTGTTCTATTGCTTGTTTAGGATCCATTGTGAAACTTATTCTTTTTTCCTCTAAATTCCGCTCTAGAATTTCTTTTAATCCTGGTTCATATATTGGCAAGATTCCTTTTTTTAGGTTTTCAACTTTAGTTTCATCGATATCTACACAGACAACATCGTTCCCCATATCTGCTAGACAAGACCCAAGAACTAATCCCACATATCCTGAACCAAATACTGCTATTTTCATACTCAAAACTAATAAAGACGTATTTAAAAAGTTAATGAATTAGTGTGCTAAAATCGTAAGCTTTTTAAACCCTCTAAAAACCCTATTAATTGGACGGTCATAGCAGCCGGGTTCCACATGGTCTCATTTCGAACCCATCAGTTAAACCGGCTTACGTTCTGACAAGTACTGCATTGCGCGGGAACCTCAGAAAGCTGTCCTCCTTTAATTTAATTCTAGAATAAGTTTTTTGTTTTTAGGATCTAGTTCTTTTACTACTTTATGATCTTTTAATTTTACTTTTATTTCTGCCCAAGAATACTTATCTTTTGCTTTTTTTATTTCTTTTATTACTTCTTTGATTAAAGTATGGTTAGAATAAATTGTTTCTGCTTTCTTTTCTACGGCTTTTATTTTATCTTCTATTTCTTTTGCCTTTTCTTTTTGTTTTTCTATGATATTGTTTATTTTCTTTATTTTTGTCTGATATTCTTTTGTTTTTTCTGTTTCTATTTGAGAATTTAACATGATTGTCAATGAAGAATTTAAGATGTGGTTGTAGGTTTTCCCTGTTTTGTTGGTTTTTTCTTTGTAAAATTCTAATTTGAAAGGTGTTAAATCAATAATGGTATCGTCTTCTTGCACTATGGTTGGTTTTATTTCTTTGTTTGTTATTGTTTTAATTGTTTTTACTAAGGTGGTTAGTTCTTCTTTTGTTAAGGTTGTTTTGTTTTTATCTATTTTTGACAATAAACATATTTCTTCTGCATATACTCCCCCAAACCCTAATTTAGAAGCTAGATTTTTAACTAAAGGTTGGTCTGTTAGAGATTGTTTTAATGTTTTTTCTGTTATGTTAAAGAAATTTACTTTTTTGGGGGGTGTTTTGTATTTGAGTTTGGGTTTTAAAGTTCTATCTTTCCAGGTATGACTGTCTAAGAGGTTTATTATTTCATAATTTTCTCTGCAAAGAAGGGCGTTTCCATTTCCAAATAATTCTACGATTAAGAAAAATTTATTTTCCTTTGTTTCGAATAAAAATTCGATGATTCTTTCTGAATCTATTTGGGTTATTTTTCTTAATCTTGCATTATGTAAATATTTTCTTAGAGCTGCACAAAATCCAGATGGTTTTTCTTGTGTTCTTTTCTCATCTGTTAAATAAATGAATTTGGGCAAGATTCTTAAAATCTTTTTCCCTTTGTTTGGTATGAATAAGTCTAATATGATCTCTTCTTTTTCTGGATGGAAACTGTTGTTTATTTTTGAGCTTATTAAAGATTGAAACTCTTTGATAAGATATGCAATTTCCAAGCTGGATAGTTCTTTTTTCATTTTAATTTTTTCTTTGATGTATCAATAACCCTTATGTTATGTTTGAATTCTTTTGCTTCATTTAAACAAACATCAAATATTTCAGAATCTAAATTTTCTCTGATTTTTGCTTTTGAATATTTTCTTTTTTTGAGTCTTTTTTCTAGGATTTTTAATTCTGTTTTGGTTATAATACACAAATCAACATACTTTTTAGGAAGATAATGAGAAAGATGACTGTCTATGATTATGTTTTTCTTGTCTTTTTTGTTTTGCTTGATTAGTTTTATGAGTGTTTTATTTAATTTTTTTATATCTATGATGTTGCATTTCCTTTTTTTATCGTATTTGTTGTTTAATTTGTTTTGTTTTATTACTTGATTAACATCTATTAAAGTGTAATCCTTTTTTTTAGAGAGAAATTTAGCTAAAGTGGTTTTTCCTGTTCCTGGTGTTCCTGATACACATATTACTTTCATAGTTTGAAATTGATTTAAGGTTATATAAAATTAACTAAAAATGAAAAAAATTAAATACTTTGTTTTTTTAATAGCTTTGAGATGACATTATGCGATATGTGTGGAGCTGAAACTAGATTAGTTGTTGCTTTAGTTGAAGGTACTGAATTAAATGTTTGTGATAACTGTTCTAAGTTTGGGAAAGTTTTGAGGGTGTTTAAAGAGCCTGTTTCTGTTGAATCTGGACACAAAAGAAGTCCTGATCTGGAAGAAGATGAAGGGGAAGAAATAATTGAAAAAATTGTAGATGGATATGGTAAACTGATGAGGGAAGGAAGGGAAAAATTGAATCTTAATCAAGAAGAATTTGCTAAAAAGATAAATGAGAAGGCTTCTTTAATACATGGTATTGAATCTGAACATCATGAACCTAGTATGAAAGTAGCTGAAAAGATAGAGAAGTTTTTACATGTTAAATTGGTAATTAAAGAGGTATTAGAAAAGAAAAAATTTGTTTCTTCTGATTCAAAAGGTGTTACAATAGGCGATCTAATTAAGTTTAAGAATTAGTTTACACAGATTTCTGGTTTTTCTGAATAATGACTGCATATTTCTTTGATTAAGTCTGCTTTTCCTATTAACTTATCAAATACTTGATCTTCTATTACAATAGAAGGTATTTTTGTTATGTTATATGTCTGTCTAAGTATACTCACCATGGGTTCTTGGTCAAAATCAGAATCTAATGAAAAAACAAATAATTTATCTTGAAGTTTTTCTTTAAGATAACTTAAGATAGTTCCTTGTGCACCACATTCTACACAATCATCATTAGAATAAAGATATAATATAGACACATGTTCTCCTGTGCAGGCTTGCTTAATTCTTTTGTTTAGTAACCAGTATCTTACTTGAGCCAAGGTATATTCCCTTTTTAGTTCGCTATAGCTATCTTTACTTGTTTCTTTGATATATAGGTCTATTTTGGCTTGTGCTGTTCCAACATCGTTTAAACTTGTCTCTAAAATTTGATTAAAGATAGAACAACTCGCATTACTTGCGCTTAAATCTAAATATAATGATTGTAATTGTAAACTTTCATAATCTAATTTTTGTTTGTAAGCAATCTCTTCTAAATATCCTGTTCTTTGATTGGTTAAGGTGTTTCCTACTAAAAGACCTACTAGAAATACAAAACAAGTTAAGATTAAAGCTAATGAGAATCTTTTAATGCTTATTTTTCTTTCATAATTCCCTTTTACCATTTTTGTATTTTTCCTCTTAATAAATCAAAGATAACTCCTGTCCATACTATTCCAATCATGAGGGGATAGATTATGATATAAAAGAGTATTGTTTTTTTATTGTCCCTTATCCTTTCTCCTGCATGATGGTGGGCTAGTACTAAAAAAACAACTGCTAAGATCATTATTGTTATACCATAAAACATAGGAACTAAATTTAGATTAAGAAGACTATAATCTTTAAATCCTTTTGAAAGTAAAGGTCCTATATCAAATTGAATATAACTCCAATCTGATAATTGATTTATTAAAGGTTTTAATACCCTCCAAAAAATTAAAATAAAGAAAAGGGTTATTGAAATAAATGCGGAAATAAAAACCATAGGTAATTGTAAAACTCCAAAATCGCCATATTGTTTGTTAAAAATCATTTTTCTATATGAAAAAATTGTTAAAAGGCTACCTTTATACCACCTATTCCTTTGCCTGTAAAATTGTAAAAAGTTTCCTGGTGCTTTGGTAAGAATAGAAGTTTCTAATACTTGAATAATCTCAAAATTGGCTTTTTGTATTTTAACAGCCATTTCTAAATCCTCTACAAGATTATGTTCATCGAATCCCCCTAATTTTTTTATTATATCCTTCCGGTATACTGAAAAAGGTCCAGGGGTTACATGAACGCAATTTAGATGGCTCATAATTTTTTTATAAAAAAAGTTAATTAAATATTCACAATGTTGAATCTTTCTCATTAAAGTTGATTTGTGTTGAATTCTAATCATGGGTAAAACTGCTGCAACGTTTGGAGTGTGGAAGTGGGGTAGTAATACTTTTAGTGCGTTTTTTTCTACAATAGAGTCTGCATCTAAAGGAATAAAAAAATCCCCTTTTGCAATATTAAGGGCATTATTCATTGCTGCCCCTTTTCCTTTGTTTTGTTGATTGATTAAAATAATATTTCTATGGGGGTATTCTTTAATCAGGTTGGTGGTTACCTCTTGAGTATGGTCTTTACTTCCATCATTTACAACAAGTAATTCTACTTTTTCATGAGGGTAATCTAATTTAAGAATAGACAGAATGGTTTCTACAATGGTTTTTTCTTCGTTATAAGCTGGGACGCATATTGTTACCATGGGGAAATTTTTTAGTTTTTTTGGTTTTGTTTTTATCCCTTTTTCTAATAAAACCAATAACCAAAAGATTACAAGATACAAAGAAATAAAATATGCTATAAATATTATTATCTTTATCATTTTCTATCCGATATATTCCCATATCTCTATTTGGTCTTTGTTGTATAAATTATTAAATGTTTCGCTGTTTCTAAATGAATACCACAAACCTTGTTTTTTGGTCCATACTTGGCCTTTTTTCATTTTAGGATCTATAAAAATGTATTTTATTGAATATTTATCTAATATTGTTTTTATTTCTTTAATATTTTGTGAATTGAACAAAAGTGTTGAGTCTGCTATTTTTTGTGTAGGATTTTCATAAAAAAAAGTACTATCTGTTAAAACTTGATTATCTGCAAAATAGGTTATCCAATAGCCTTTTGAGTGATGAGAGAATATAATTCCTTTTTCTGCATTTTTATTAAACCATTCTAAAGATTCTTTTAGTTCTTTTGATGGTTCTGAAACTGAAAATCTTTCAATATAAGAGATTGTAGAGAATAATAATCCGCACAAGAGTAAGAGGGTTGTTAGTGTTTTTAAGCCTTTTACCTCCCATTTCATATAAATGATTTTGGTTATTGCTATTCCTGCAAAAATAGAAAAGATAATGTTAAGATAAATATTAGCATGCTCAAAATATAAACTTGCAATTATTAATAATAAAATTAAATAATATATATTTTTTAATTGTTGTTTATGATCCCATGTGATAAATATACCAATGATCCCCAATATTAATGTAAACACACTTAACCCTATTGGCCCACCTAGATCTGATACAAAATGCATTAGTGATCCTTTGGTTAATAA
>Ga0257125_1002087_pt1 | contig 17477 bp, 21 predicted proteins | sample SI106_200metaG_FD_190183 | JGI IMG/M metagenome (GOLD analysis project Ga0257125, IMG submission 190183) | Marine microbial communities from Saanich Inlet, British Columbia, Canada - SI106_200 | ecosystem: Environmental > Aquatic > Marine > Inlet | place: Canada: British Columbia | collected...
CCTAAAATGGTGGACCCAACAGGAGTCGAACCTGCGACCTCCTCGGTGCAAGCGAGGCGCTCTAGCCAACTGAGCTATGGGCCCAAAATATTTAATAATGTAGTCCTTCGGTTACACTCAGGACATTCGCCTCGCTATAAGTGGTCGCAGACCATGAGCGAGCGAAGCGAGTCGAATGGTGCGGGCGAGAGGACTTGAACCTCCACCCTGAAAATCAGGACAGGCCCCTCAAGCCTGCGTGTCTACCAATTCCACCACACCCGCTTATAATTTATTTTCTTTTAATCTTTTTTTACTACCACGTAAAAAACCAAGTTTGGCTCGTCTTACTCTAGCTTGTTTGACGGGCACGATTTTTTCAATAATTGGTGAGTTTAGTGGGAATATTTTTTCGACACCAATACCTTCAGAAATTTTACGGACAGTAATAGTACTACCGGCTTCTTGACCATGTTTGTGTGCCAATACCATACCTTCAAAAATTTGAACTCTTTCTTTAGCTTCACCTTTGGCGTTTTTTTCAATGATTTTTTCATGAACCTTAACAGTCATACCTGGCTTGATAGCCGGAGATTTAGTTTTGGTTGTTTTCTTATCAGTTTTAGTTTCAGCCATATTTAGCATTTTATCTTATAAAAATAGCCATTAATCAAAATAATGACTAGTCTATTCTAGGTTAAAATCAGCATTTTGTCAATACTAGTAATGTTTGAGTATATTGGCTATTTTTTCGATAGTTTGCTCTACTTTACCGTTATAATTGACTATTTGATAGTCAAAGTCTTTACTTTGAGCGATTTCTTCTTCGGCTGTGACTAGTCGTTTTTTCTTGACTTCATCAGGTACAGGGCGTTTTGCTAGGCGTTGTTTTATATCATCTATACTTTCTGGCAAGACAAAAATAGTGATACTATTGGGGATTTTCTTTTTGACTATCTTACTGCCCTGGACATCGATATTTAGCAAGACATTATGTTTTTTTAGAATTTTGTCTATAGACGGTTTGTGAGTACCATAGAAGTTATCATAAACTTGGGCCCATTCAATAAATTCATCATTGTCTATCATTTCACGAAAACCTTTGACATCAGTATAATTCATAATCTTGTCTTCAGTCTGCCAATCACGTTTTTGGCGAGTAGTATAAGTAACGGCTGGTTTAAAGTTTTTTAGGTTTTTTAATAAAGCCTTGGCAATAGTAGTTTTACCAACTGCTGATGGTCCAGTAATGACAGCTATGATTTTTTCGCGTTTCATTATTTTATATTATCTAATAATTTTTCTAATTCTTGAGGTAAGTCAGAGCGGTATTCCCTCCATTCACCAGATAAGTCTTTGAACTTTAGATAATCGGCGTGTAAAAATATTCTAGAAGTCAAAACTTTTTTCTTTTTTCTGATATCTTTGGTTTTATAAAGTTTGTCACCGATAATAGAATGACCAATAGAGTAGAAGTGGGCTCGGATCTGATGCATACGACCAGTTTTGATAACCACTCTTACCAAAGTATAATTAATAAATTTTTTGCTTACTTCATAAAGTGTCAGTGCAATCTTACCACTAACCTTGGCAGTTTGGACTTTCATTAGGCCAGTTTTTTTGTCACGCTCTATTGGCGTATTTATCTCTCCTTTATTATTGATAAGTTTGCCATGTACCAAAGCTACGTATTCTTTTTTGATAGTTCTGTCTTGAAATTGTTTTTTTAGATTATCAAAACTATCTTGAGTAGCAGCGATTACTACCAGGCCAGAGACTTCTTTGTCTAGACGATGGACAATACCAGGGCGTTGGGGATCGTCACCAATTTTTTTGATTTTTGGAAATTTAGCAACTATCCAATCAGCCAAAGTATTTGTTTCTCCCTGGTCTGTAGGATGAATAAGTAAACCATGTGGTTTTTCTAATATTAGATATTCTTCAGTTTGTTCTATAATAAGAGGCTCTATCATATCACCAGCTGGTTTTTTGATTGATTTATCAGGATTATAAAAAACCTTATCACCATTTTTTAGCCAGTGATGTACAGTAGTATCCTGATCATTGACTTTGACAAGTCCTGCTAAAATTATTTTTTTGATATGACTACGGGTCATATCTGACAATTGCAAAGCTAGCCATTTGTCTAATCGTTCTTTTTCTTCTGATTTATATTCAAATTCCATAAGCTTAATTTAGCAGAAAAAAAGCAAAGAGTAAATAACCTCTTTGCTTATAATGCTATTTCGTGGCCTTGGTCAGCTTGTCGACTCGAGAGCTGATCTCAGCTTTGACCTCCAGCGGAGCAGCCACAAACATATCGATTTGGGTAATGGTGACACCAGGTATTTCTACGGCTACCTGAGGTTCTTTTAGCATGGCTTCTTTGTCGATGGTTGGGGTTTGACGGATAAAGCGTCTTAGCCCCAAGCTCTTGAGAGTAGCCAGCACCTTTTCAGTGTTGGAGATGTTGACTTTGGATGGGGTAGTCCGCCATCTGAGTTCACCACCACTGGGCATATGGACAGTCTTGCTAGGACCGCCAGCAGTCAGTTCGGCTTTGCGAGGATGAGCAAAGGCAAATAAGCCCTCGAGTAAATCGTCGATTTTGTCTTGCTCGATTTTGGCTTTAGCAGCTGCTTCTTTCTTGAGTTTTTCCACCTCAGCTGTCAGCTCTGCATTGATATCATCGATAGCTTGCTGAGCTTGGCCCATTTCTGACAAAAACTCATCTGCCTGTTCCAAATTTTTTGGTACAGGTGCTATCTTTTTTGCTTTCTTTGCCATGATTGGCCTCCTTTATGAAAGTGCGAAGTTCCTGATATCTTAGATTATATAATCAAAAAAAGCAAGTATTAACTTGCTTTTATTTTATAGGTCGGACAATGGCCATGGGCGTTTGTTGATCGGATTGTCCCAGAGGATTATCAGCAAAAGCTGATTTACAAAATTCATCAGTAATATTATTATCAGATTTTCCTAAGATAGCTACACCCAGATCATTGGCGTCTATGATGACAATGGGTCTTTTTATAATTTCTTTTATTTGTTTGGCTACTTTATTTGGTTTGAGTGGACCAAGCTTGGCGTATTTATTATAAGGGGGAATGGTATAGTCACAAGGTCCGTCTATGGCGTTGATATTTTTTCCTACAGCTTTATAAAAAACTCCCCTGATACCAAATGGTTTGGTAATGGCTGATAATATTCCAGCAAAGATAATTCTAGACACTCCAGCTTCTTTGACAGCTAGCTCCATAGTCCAAGGACTTTTGAGTCCAATACCATAAGGTGATTTGGTAACAAATTTTACCAAAAATTTTGCGAGTTTGGATGGTTTGATATCATCTATATGCCAAGCTCGTCCTTGACTGATAGCTACAATTCTTTCACTAATAAAAAGCAGATCATCTGCTTTTAGGTCTTGGGGTGTATATTTCTTTACTACATCTAGAATATCATCATCTGCTGTGATGACATGAGTTCTGATAGGTAGCCGAAGCCAGCGAGAATTATCAAATTCTATTTCCAATTTTTTTTCTGGATTGGCTTGTATATCTTGAGACATTTGCAAATATTAAATGGTGCCCCCACTAGGACTCGAACCTAGGACCATTTGCTTAAGAGGCAACCGCTCTACCAACTGAGCTATAAGGGCTTGTCCTTCGACTACGCTCAGGACATTCTGCTTTATTGGTCGCAGACCATGAGTGAGCGAAGCGAATCGAATGGTGCACCCGGCAGGAGTCGAACCTACAACCCCTTGGTCCGAAGCCAAGTGCTCTATCCATTGAGCTACGGGTGCATGTTGAAATTGTATAAAAAAAATAGCTTTTAAGCTATAAACACATCACAATATACCACAAAGATAGAGTTTTGGTCAATAGTCAATATAGACCTTTTTAAGCTCGGATTGGGCTGATTCTAAGGCTTCTAGATTGATATGTTGGATAGCTGGCACTATTTGGCTAGTTATAGCTTCTAGTAAAATTAGGTTGTTGTAGCTAAAATCATGTTTGTTTAATTTGTCACCCAAAACAATAAAACCCAAAACTTTTTTTTGGACATGAACAGGAGAAACAATTAGAGTTTGGCATGCATAAGGCAATCTTTTGTATTCTTGAGGCCATTCGTTTTTATTTAAGATAATAGTTTGAGGGTTGTCTATGATTTTTGCCAAAAGAGGATCTTGTTTTTTATTAAAATAAATATTACTACGTATTTTTTGATATCCTTGACTATAGCGAATGTGAATTTTTTTGGTATTTGTATAATAACTCATGAACAAAGCTTTGGCAGAAGGAATGATTTTGAGGATTACATCAAGAACATGCTCAGCTACATTATCAACACTTTTGTATTCACCGATTATTTTGCCAGTCGCAAAGAGTGTTGCTAGTTTATTATTAGCATGAGTCAATCTGTCATGCATGATAGATGCAATGTTTTTGTAAATCTTGTCACCAATTTCAGGATGTTTTTTTATAATAGTATACCAATTGTAAACAGATAATTCTAATACATCTAGTTGAGGACTGTCTACTATCAAATCGTATTGATGTTTGCTATTGGCTTGGACCAAAGCCATCTCGCCAAGAGTATTGTATGGTTTGAAGATAGCTATAGTATCTTCTTCTTTGATATCTACTTGTAGAGCAGCTAATCCTGAAGTAATAATAATAATTTTATCGCGAGTAGTATTTTTTTTGAATATTTTTTCATCTTGATTATAAGTTTTGGCAATCAAAAAAGTATTAACAAAATTTAACTCTTTTTTTGTTAGGTCTATAAAGAGAGGTATGGTAGCTAGATCAACTTTAGCCATGTTAACGTGTATTAGCTAGATAAGCCATAGCAGTGGCTTCTTCTATTTTGTTTGATTCGAGTAATTCTTTTACGTTTTGTTCCATAGTAAACATACCAACATCAGCACTGGTCTGAATGACACTTTTGATCTGAGGGACTTTGTTTTCACGGATGATATTGGCTACAGCTGGAGTATTGATCAAGACTTCACGAGCTGCTATTCTGCCGCCGCCAACCTGAGGTAGGAGTTGTTGGGAAATAATACCAGACAAAGAAATAGATAACTGTAATCTAACTTGAGCCTGCTGGTGGGGAGGAAAGACATCAATAATACGGTCAATGGTTTGGGCAGCATTGTGAGTATGTAGGGTGGCTAGGACTAGATGACCAGTTTCTGCCAAAGTAATAGTGGCAGCCATAGTTTCAAGATCTCGAACCTCACCAACCATAATGACATTTGGATCTTGACGTAAGATATGACGCAAAGATTCTTGGAAAGACAACATGTCAGTACCAAGCTGACGTTGTTTGATAATACTTTTTTTCGGTTGATGAATAAATTCAATCGGATCTTCCAACGTTATAATATTAGCAAAGCGCATGGTGTTTATTTTTTCAACCATAGCAGCGAGTGTAGTAGATTTTCCACAACCAGTTGGTCCAGTCACCAATATCAATCCAGCAGTTCGCTCTATCATCTTGTGAGCAATATCTGGTAAGCCCAATTCTTCTATAGAAGGCACTTCATTGGAAATGACACGAGCTACTAGACCGACATTATCTTTTTCCCAGTGCAGGTTTACACGGTAGCGAGAATAATTTGGTATCTCATAAGAGATATCTAATTCGCGTTGCTCAATAAATTTATTTTTTTGACGTTCAGTCAAAATATTGAAGACTAGCTTCTCAGCAATTTCACGAGTAATAATAGCCAACTTGTCCATAAATTTGAGTTCACCATCAATTCTCAAAATTGGTGGCTTACCAACAATAATATGCAAGTCAGATGCTTTGTTTTCAGTAGCTAGTTTAAATAAATCATTAATATTCATTTTGTTTTGTTTTAATTTTTGTTCACTTTTATTATAACATATTTAAAGACAATCAAAAAACTGCCTCAAGGGCAGTTTTTAATTTTATTTTTTGTAAGCCAGGTTTTTTTGTTTGGCTAGATGTTGGACAGTTTCATAAACTCCAAATAATATTCCTGAATAAACCAGATTGGAGGCTATAGTATTCTTGAAAAACGGGATAGCCATAGTATAGCTAGCTACTAGACCAGATATATCAGATGTATACCAGTTGCCAAAATACCAGACACTAAAGTTTGTGGCAGCAAAAAAGATAATACCAGCTAATAGTGAAGAGGAGATAATATTGATAACATTTTTGTGTTTGGCAACTACTTGGCCAATCAGCATGATCAGAGCTAGAGAGCCATAGACAGACAGCATTATTTGCCAGCCATAGAATCCCAAAAATATATCAGAAATAAATAAAGCTATAAATGGCAATATCAAGTATTTTTTGTTACTAATATAGACAGAGCCAAATAAAATCACACTAGCTAGTGGCGAAAAATTGGGAGCATGTGGAATAAGACGAGCTGCTAATACCACTATACTCAAAAATAAAATAAGTAATAAAGTATTTTTTTTCATATTTTTTAAAATTCAGATTCTTGAAACTTCCAAGTTATTACGTCTCCAGCTTGAGGAATAAAATTATCAACTGAAAGCATTGGAGATTTGTCGTTTACTTCATATTGCCAATATTTATTGTCTTGGCCATTTGTATTATCTCCGATTTGTTTGATCAAAATTCCCATTTCTCCATAATCTTCATAATCAAAGGCCCATTGGTAGGCTTCAACTGTATTTTGGGTAATATCAAAAAGATTTTGTTCTTCCATATAAGCATATGGCAACTCCCTAACATCTTGGTCACTAAATTCAATATTAATCATTAGTTTATATTCTTCAGGAATATCATGAAGAGCTGTTTCAGTCTCTCCAGTATTATTATCAATAGTATTATCCCTGTTGGCTTGCCACAAATAGGCAACAGCCAGGATAAGTATTAGAAAAATAATGTAAGTAATTGTTTTTTTCATATATTTTTTGTACTAATATTCTATACCAGGTCGAGCGGCTTGTCCAGTACTGATATAATGCTTTATTAGCTTCATTTCAGTTACTAGATCGGCCAAATCTATGATTTCTGGAGGACAATATCGACCAGTCATCACTAATTCCAAATCTGCAGGTTTGTTTTTTACTAAATATATCAAATCTTCTAGTTTTAATAATTTTGTTTTGACTGTTGTATTGATTTCATCAAGAATTAATAAGTCAAAATCTTCTTTCATCCAGATCATTACTTGATCTAGAGCAGCTTGAGCTGCCTGGAAATCTTCTGGTTTGTTTTCAAAACGAAATCCTTTGCCATCTTGCATGCGTGCTTCACCAAAATATTTAAAATCTAGATTATTGCCCTTTAATTTATCTAGAATTTTGTGTTCATTATAATAATCTCCACCTTTGTCAAAAAAGATAATACCTACTTTGAGGTCATTACCAATAGCTCTGATAGCCAAGCCCAAACCAGCTGTGGTTTTGCCCTTGCCATCGCCTGTATAGATGTGAATTTTGCCTTTAGTTGACATAATTATCAATTATTAATAAACTTTGATTAGTTTCATCGTACATTATCCAGGGAGGATAAGCAATGAGATCAACAATGTCTCTGATAGGCTCTTTAGCCTTGATAAGCACTGCTTTGCTTTCAGGCAATGTTTGGCAGTTTATCGCTTTGCCCGTGCTGGTCATTTCAATCGCCTATATGGTCCACTATTATTTCACTCATTACCCACGGGGTAGTGGATGGATGACCTGGGCTTGGGTTATCGCTGGTTCTGGCGCTGTGGTGTCTGGCTTTTTATGGGAAAGAGTCGGCTTGATAATCATCGCATTAGGCCTGATCTTTGCCATGATCGCTCAGTGGGTTTTTACCACTAGACCTAGAAAAGATACTGAACGAGCCAGTGCTGAAGTCGGCGGATGATATTTTATGACCCTGTTTATTAAACAGGGTTTTTTATTTATAAAAACTATGGTATGCTGAAAATAGTTCTTTAGCAAAGGGGTATTCCTATGAAACGGATATTTCAAGAAATTTTGAGCAATGTTTGGTTTTGGGTAATAGTTTTTACTATCCTTATCTTCACCATTTTACCACCACCCGCTAGTGGCTAGATAATATTAGCGGGTTTTTTATATGTCCTGAGCGAACGAAGTGAGTCGCATGGATTGACAATTAACTCTGAATATTTTAAAGTATGTCTTATTAGAAGTACCTTATATAAGGAGGTGAGAGATGTACGATTTTTTTATTATTGTTTTGTTTGCTGCAGCAATCGGACTAGGTATTAATGAACTGGAAAATATCAATGATACTTTCAAACAGATTCTAGAATGCCTCAAAAAAGGATGTTCATAATATCCATGACCCTATCTGTATAGATGGGGTTTTTAATTTGTCTCCTCTAGAATAATCCGTTTTTTGAAAGCACCACGTTTGGTAGCTTTGTCTTGGCGGAGTTTTTCTACAGTTTGTTTATCAAATTTTTTGAGATCAGCAAAAGCATAAAGAACTTCCAAAATATCAGCCATTTCTTCTTGGCTTATATCTTCGAGGAATTCTTTGACTTCTTCTTGGAGTTTGGCTTTGAGAGATTGTTCGTATTCTTGATCATCAGCAATATGAGTCAGACATGAGTCACCATGTTTTTTGATAATGTCAGGGATCTTGTCTCTGACCAATTTGTTGTAGATCATATATTTGTTGTTTAATTTCTATGAGCTTTTTTGATTTTCAAATATTCTTCAGCATCATGAACAGGATGAGAGCCAGCTGGGTATTTTTTGCCAACCTTTTCTAATTTTTGTAGAGTAGCGTCCACAATATCTATTTTAGATTCACGACAGAACTTTAGTAAGTATATCAGTATATCAGCTACTTCAAAAGCAATCTTTTGTTTGTCTTTGGCTGGAATATCTTTACCTCTTTTTGTGAGACTATTATCCCATTGATAAAGTTCCAACAATTCAGCTGCTTCTAGGACAATTGATTTTGCCAAATCAGCTGGATCAAGTCCTATCCAATCCCTTTCTTTATCAAAAGCATCAAGTTTTTTGGATAGTTCCTCAAAAGATGTTTTTGCTTGGTTCATATATTTGTATTTATTTCATATCACAAGCGCCTTTGAAACCACATTGTTTGCTACATTCAGTACAACCACCAAGTTTGATCATCACACCCTCTTTACATTGTGGACAAATCTTACCAACATCAGCGCCATATCTATCTGGATCAAGATTGGCATGGTCCTCAGTAGTTTCTTTGTGCTTGATAGGGTTTTGCATTTCTATAATTTCTTTTTTGACTTCAATTTCTTCTTTTACTTCTACTATTTCGGATTTATTTTCTACTTTAGGTTCTTTACTAGTATCAGCCTGAGCTTTAGTCGAAGGCTTACCATTACCGTTGCCATTGTGATTATATTCCAGATTTTTATTTTCTGTATCTTTGTTTATAGACAAGACTTGTTCATCACGACTAGAATCACGATAAATAGTCACACCCTTACAACCCATTTCATAAGCCTGGATATAAAGCTGATCAGTTTGTTCGACTGTAAAGTCAGCCGGAGCATTGGCAGTCTTGGATATAGAGGAGTCAGTCCATTTTTGGACAGCGGCTTGGACTTTGATATGTTCTAGAGGGGTAAGCTCCATAGCTGATGTAAAGAATTCAGGTAGACTACCATTGTGTTTGTATTTGTCAGCCAGTGGAATGTAGACTTCATGAAAACCAAGGCGTGACTGACGATAAAATTTGAAAGCGTAGTAGGGTTCGATGCCAGTAGAGGTACCAAGCATGGAACCAACTGTACCAGTCGGTGCTTGAGTAGTCAGGGTGACATTACGAATGCCGTTGGCCTTGATCATTTCTACCACATCTTCTGGCATTTGTTTGATAAATCCAGATTCTAGATATTTATCAAGTTCAAATTTAGGGAAAGGACCTTTTTCAACAGCTAGACTACTAGATTCTTTGTACATTTCAGTAGTAATAGTCCGATAAATTTTGTCGATAAACTCTAGAGCCTCATCAGAACCATAGCGCATACGCAATTTGATCAACAATTCACCAAGACCAAGTGTGCCACCACCAACTCGACGTTCTGATTTTTGGTTTTTTTCATTTTCTTCAAAATGATAAGGAGTCAGGTCAATAATATTATCCAAAAAGCGAGTCAAGAGACGAGCAGAATTTTTGAGTGCTTCCCAATCCATTTCATAAAGAGCCCCAATATCATCTTCACCAATTTGTTTGGTGAAAGAAGCAAGATAAAGATGACCAAGATTACAAACGCCCCAACCAGGCAAGCCTTGTTCACCACAAGGGTTGGTGGATATTACTTTATTGAAGTAATGTGAGTTGCTCATCTTATTGTAGCGTTCCATAAAGACTACACCTGGCTCGGCACTAGTATGAGCGCATTCAATAAGCTTGCTCCAGAGCTCACGAGCTTTGATTGTTTTGTATATTTTGGTTGGGTAGCCAGCTGCTTTCCACGCCTGCATATCACCATCCCAAGTATTGTCATAAATATCTGAGTAAGCTGGGTTTTCATAATCAGGAAATTCTAGATTCCAGTATTCATCTTTTTTGACAGCGTCCATAAAGTCATCTGAAACCATGACTGAAATATTGGCATTTTCTATTTGACCAGAATTGGTTTTGGAAGTAATAAATTCCATGATATCTGGATGCCAATCCCATTGCATGAGCATCAGAGCTCCACGACGAGAGCCACCTTGCTCGATCAAGCCAGTCACATAAGAAAATAGACCGCCCCAAGACACTGAGCCAGATGATTTGCCGTGTACCCCCTTGATATAAGCATAGCGAGGTCTGAGGCCGCTTAGAGACAAGCCTACACCACCACCACGTGACATGATCTCTACCATTTGATATAGAGTATCTTGGATAATTTCACGACGACTATCACGAGGTGAAGGTATGACATAACAATTGAATAAAGTCAGGTTGGAAGTATAGTTGCCATGAGGGTCGACATTAGCACCAGTCATAATACGACCACCTGGTTGGATGTGTTTTTTTTGTAGTTCTTCAAAGAAAAGCTCAAAGTATCTTTCTTTGTCTTCGTCTTTCTTTTCAATAGAAGCTACAGCTTTGGCAATTCGGCGATGAGAATCTTTGATGGATTCACGTGGTTTGTCGCATTTATATAAATCTTGCTTAAATTCAAAATTGTTTGACTCATCAGCATAGATACCAGTAATCATATGTAGAGTAAGATGGTCATCATCTATTATCTTTTTGACAACGCCCAAATCTTTTTTGGGGTATTTTCGATCTTCTTTGGAAATTACAATTACTAGATCTCCTTCAGCGACAGTTTCTCTTTTTTCTTTGATAGAATATCTATCCAAAAAAATAATTCTGCCCAATTCATCAAATTGAGTAGAATTATTTAGAATATGTTTAGCTTGAGCAGAAAGCTTGATGCCTTTTTCTTCTAGTTCTTTGACTTCTTGGCAAGTGACTTCTTTGTCTTTTTGCAGACGAAGCTTTTTACGTTCTTCACGATAGAGGATAAAGTGTTTGGCAGTTCGGGCCCAGTTGGCTTGGATCAAAATAATCTCTACTATATCTTGGATTTGTTCTACTGTAGGGACTTCTTGGCTATCAAATTTGTGTTCTAAGATAGAAGTAATAATGTCAGCCAATTTGCGAGCCTCTACTTCTTCATATTCACCAGTTGATTGGCCAGCTTTGTAGACAACATTAAAAATTTTGTGAGCATCAAAGTCAACAATAGATCCATCACGTTTTTTGATTTTTTTCAAACCAGGAAATATCTTTTGTTGCTTGTCTATTTTTTTACCACGAGTCTTAGAATATATTTTAGCTGCTTCAGCTTGATTATTATCCAAAAAAATAATATTGATGGCACTACGGATATCATCTGTGGTGATTTGATCCTTGGTAGAGTAGTGTCGGTCAATATATTGATTACTTTGTTCTATAATAAGATTGATTATAAGATCATCATTGACGCTAGATCCTAGCATAGCCTGCTTGATGGAGGCTGAAATTTTGTTTTGGTCAAACGTTTCAAGTTTGTCGTTTCGTTTTTTGACTTGCATGGTTTATATTTTAATTTTTTTTAACTTACAAAAAAATAAAAAGCTTAAAATTTTGATAATTATTCAAGCTAGTTGTTTATGGAGAAACACTACATCTAGTGTTTGAAATTATTATAGCACACAAGATGTAGGGTTCGCAAATATTTTGTTTTTGTTTCTATTTTGGAGTGTATTTATTATAATTTGTTTACTACAAAAAGTCCAATTTTGCCTAGTTGTCAGGGATTATTCTTTCTGCTAAGATATATTTGATGGGTAAAATATTCAAAAGAGGCAACAAATTTAAGCAAAAGGATCAAAAAAAGCGCCGCCCAGCAAAGCGTCGCACTAGTCCAGGAGAACTGGTTGATCCTGTTTTGTATATTGGTGGCCTAGAACCAGAAAAATACCCTACTTTGCCACTGGAAAACTCCAAAGACAAGAAAATAGAAGAGGAAGTAGAAAATCCTCTTAATAAAAGATAATTATTCTAATACAATAGTCTTATTTACTTCTACTATTTCAGCTGATAGCTTTAGCTGATTTTTTATTTCTTGAGCAAAGATTTCAAAAGCCTGACCATGGCCATGAGTAAGCAATATTTTTTGAGGAGATTTACCAAAAGCGCCTAGCCACTTGAGCATGGCTGCTTGGTCACCGTGAGCAGAGAATCCATCGATCTGATCCACAGCTGCTTTGATCTGGATAGAGTGATCATAATAATTAAAATGCGTAGCACCGTTGAGTACTTTGTGTCCTACAGTACCTGGTACTTGAAAACCAGTCAGCAACAAATGATTTTTGGCGACATTCATATAGTGTGCTAGGTGATGCATCATCCGACCACCTTCGAGCATACCTGAGCCTGCCAAGATTATCTTGGGAGGAGGCAAAGAATTTATTTTTTTGGAATCACGAGACTGATTGGTTACTGTCAGATGAGGAAAATCAAAAAGATCTCTATCTGTTTTCAAAATGTTTTGAGCTTCATCTTTGAAATAACTAGTATATTGCTTGTAAACTTCAGTAGCACGTGAGGCCATTGGACTATCCAAAAATATCGGCACTTTGAAGTCTAGATGATTTTCATAATAATTATTCAAGACTTCTAGAATATCCTGAGTACGCTCTATAGCAAAGACAGCAATCATCAATGTCGAGTTGTTGCTTGTGACTCGCTGCACAGCCTCTATTAATTTTTTATCACGACTAGCTAGATCTTCATGAAGACGATCACCATAAGTACTTTCACATACTATCCAGTCTGCTTTGTCCAAGTAGTCTATGTCTTTGACCAAAGGCATATCTTCGCCGCCTATATCACCAGAAAATACTATAGTCTTGTCTTTGGCCTTTATTTCCACAAAAGCTGAGCCTAGTATATGACCAGCGTTATGAAAAGTAAAATTAATATCTGAAGATAATTTAGTAGGTTTATAATAATCTACTATCTCAAAAGCAGTGTAAGTCTTGGATAGATCTGCTGGAGAGTACAAAACAGGTAATTTCATCTGGCTAGATTTTTGTAGAGTAATTTTGAGATTGTCATCCAAAATAATCTTGGCTAGTTTGGCAGTGGGGGGAGTGAGATAAATTTTACCTTTGTATTTATTGGCAAATAATTTTGGTAAGCGACCACAATGATCCAAATGCGCATGAGTCAAAATTACAGCGTCGATATCTTTTGCATCAAAACAAAAGTGTTCCCAATTTTTGAGGTAGCTTTCTTCGCTTCCTTGCCATAGACCGCAATCTACCACGATACGAAAGCTATTTATATTGAGGAGGTGACAAGAGCCAGTTACTTCTCTAGCTGCACCATAAGATGTGAGTTTTATTGCCATTTTTATTTGTTTACTCCGCCTCTGGCGGGTTGTTTATATAGTGATTATAACATAAAAATACTCCCCTTGTCCTTTGATAGATTCTATTGTAAAAATTTGACAATATCAGTCATAAGTATAGTATTAAAATACTAACCAATTAACAATAAATTTATGAATAAAAAACAAATTATCTCTACTATTGTAATGTTAGTTTTAGTAGCCATGATAAGCCCTGTTTTTGCAAAAGAAAGAGATTTGATTGGTGTTGAGATAGCTTCACCAACTACAAATCAAATTATAAATATCAATAACTCTTTTGCTTTGACCTGTGCCCCTGTTTATTCTGGTAATGGTGGTAGACCACCTATAACATATACTGCGGAATTGTGTGATACTTCAGATTGTACAAATATAGTACAAGATATTGCAGTTGGTACGCCAACAAGCGATATAATTTCTTTTGAAGACTCTGCAATTAATCCTGAAACAGTATTGGATAGTATTCCTTGGGGGTATTCAATATATGGTAGAAACCCAGGAAGTACCTATATAAGATGTAAAATAGAAGGTGGTAATTCATGTGATTCTGGGTGTTATTCAGAGGTAAGACAAATTACAGTTGAATCAGGAGAAAATATGAATCCAGATGATATAATAATAACGAGTGATTTTGAGATGGGGAATTTGACTAATATTCAACATGTAGAGGATCCAAGTCTTCCATATAGATCTTATACTGCGGAGTTAGAGTATTCGACCATTTCATTTTCAAACAAACATTGGTGGTTCAATTTTAGTCTTGATAATGCAACTGATAAAAGAATCAGACTAGAAATTACAAACGCTCTTGATGCAGACCAGGATAGATTTCTTGACATCATGCCAGTGTATAGTTATACAGGAAACATTGGAGATTGGCACAGATTTGATGGTAGTGAATATTCTTATGATACGGAAAATGATGATTTTGTTATAGATTTTACACCAACAAACTCTCCAGTCTATGTTGCGCCAATTCCTCCTTATACCAACACTATGCTCCAAGATTTCCTTGATTCTAAATCAGGTAGTCCATTTATGGAAATTTCAACAGCTGCAACAACAACAGAAGGTAGGGATGTTAAGATGTTGACAATAACTGACCCAAATTATAGTGATGCTGAAAAATTTAAGGTTTTCATACTTGCTGGAGACATGAATTCTGGAGAACAGCAAGGAATATTTGGAGCTCAAGGATCAATAGACTTCCTTCTTGATGAAATTGATCCAGTCGCAGATATTATTAGGAAAAATTATATCTTTAGAATAATTCCTATCCAAAATGTAGATGGAACTCATCATGGAATTTGTCGGTACACTCCGTTTAGGAATGGAGAGCAATATGATTTGAATAGAAATTGGGAACCAACGGAATTGTATAAACAACCAGAGGTCTGGGAATATACTAGAGATTATATTACGGATTGGCCAGCAGACGTGTTCCTTTCATACCACGGTGCTATAATGGCGGACACACAATATTTCATTTATCCATCACCCCTAGATTCTAATGAGACAGCATTGATGGATAGTATTGGAATGTATTGGGATGAAACAGGATATAGACATTCAGGTTCGAGCGAAGGTTTGAACTACTCAGAGATAGATAGGGAAGGAATTTTGTCTTTATTGCTAGAATTCACACCAAACCAAATAAACCCTGGAGGGGAAATAATTGATGAATTATATTGGATAGACCAAGGAAAACAGATTGTATTGGGTGTTTATGATTATTTAGGTGTTGATGATTTTGATCCCCCATTAGTGGATGTCATAGAACCATTAGAAATGGCTACTGTAGAAGGACTCGTTACAATTAAAGCTGATGCTTCCGATCCAGGAAGTGGTGTAGAGTTCGTTGAATACAAAATAGATGAAGATGGTTACACTACAATGAGTATAGTTGGAGATCTTTGGGAAGCAGATTGGAATACTACTCAAGTGGAGAACGGATTACATGCAATAACTGTAAGAGCTAAAGACAATGAGAATAATTACAACACAGATGTAATTCAGATTATGGTTGATAATCAGGTCACAGCTTTAGATGTTAATGTGAGCACTGATAAATCTAGTTACGGGACTAGAGAAACAATGCGCTCAACTACAATAATTAAAGACTCAATAGGTGATGAGGTGGAGAATGCAGATATGGTGGTAAATATATATAAATCAAATGGAGCAGTAGCAATGACATGCACTGGCCAGACTGATTCTATAGGATCTTTTAGTTGTAATTATAAGATAAAAAGGAATGATCCTAGAGGAATATACAATATTTATTCAGAAGCAACCAAAACAGGATATGATATTGGATACGGAGAAGTAACTTTTGAAGTTATTGAATAAATACCCATTGTTTTTTCTGATATTTGTTCGCAGTTTTTTGTGACTGGTTTTTTGCCCAAAAATTTGTGAATACAAAAACCCCGAATCATTTTGATTTGGGGTTTTAAAATTATTCTACAAGTCTATCCATAGCACTGTTACAAAATTCTGCAGTGTGACAAGCCATCATACTATCATATATTTCAGTTGGACACATTTCACATTGAGCCTCTTCAGTGCAGGCCATTGGATCAAGTGATGTACAATCTACTTTTTGTGTGCAACCAGATAGTAATATTAAGCTAAAAACAATAAGAAATATTTTTTTCATAATTATATTTTTCCGACCAAATCAAGTCCAGGCTTGAGAGTATCTTTGCCAGGTTCCCAGTTGGCTGGGCAGACCTGATCACCGTATTTGGCTACAAATTGAGCTGCTTGTAATTTGCGTAAGAGCTCGTTGCCGCTACGGCCAATACCATCACCGTGTATTTCGACAGTTTGTAGTATTCCTTCAGGTGAGATAATAAATGTGCCGCGTAGAGCCACACCCTCTTCTTCTATTAAGACCCCATATTTTCGACAGACCTCATGTGTAGGATCAGCTAGCATGGGAAAGTTTATTTTTTTGATAGTTTCACTATCTTCATACCAAGCTTTGTGTACTTGGACAGTATCAGTTGAGACTGATAATACCTCTGCGTTGAGTTTTTTGAGTTCTTCATAACGATCAGCTACATCACCGAGTTCAGTAGGACAAACAAAAGTAAAATCTTTTGGATAAAATAATAAGATCAACCACTTGCCTTTAAAATCTGATAGTTTGATTTTTTTGTCTTGGTCTTCATGATAGCATTCAGCTTCAAATCCAGGAGCTGATTTACCGATTTTGGGAACGCAATTGTCACAACAACAGCATTCACAGGTATTTTTTTCTTCTTGCATATTTTTTTTGGTTATTTTTTAATAGGATGATTTAATTCGTGTAGTATAAGTTTGCCTTTACGGACACCATCTTCAAAAGCGGCATTGATCTTGTCTTTGTTTATTTTACGCTTGGAATTACCAGTACTATCATAGATGACATAAGTGTTGGGAAATTTGTTGACAGCCCAGACATAAGGATAATTTAATACATTACGTAAATGTTTCCAGCCGTATCTAAAACCAAAGTGTCTAGTTTTCAAAATAATATCACCAAGGTCCACATAAAGATGCCGTAGGACTTTTTTGATAGTCTTTTTTTCATTATACATGTAGACTATTAAAAAAGTCCTACGGC
>Ga0257125_1002091_pt1 | contig 17458 bp, 19 predicted proteins | sample SI106_200metaG_FD_190183 | JGI IMG/M metagenome (GOLD analysis project Ga0257125, IMG submission 190183) | Marine microbial communities from Saanich Inlet, British Columbia, Canada - SI106_200 | ecosystem: Environmental > Aquatic > Marine > Inlet | place: Canada: British Columbia | collected...
ATATTACACCGTCTAAAATTTAAAATGGGACAAAAAATTAGTTATAAATTTGAAAAGTATGTTTGAAATAGTTTTCAAGATGACTCGTTTTTATGTTATTTTTTACAACACTTTTGATTATACTTATAATACTATTATAAGTTTGGGGACTTTCTAGTTTAATATAATGTTTTAATTGGCTAAAAAATTCTTCTATTGGATTTGTTTCTGGATGATATGGAACTGTAAATAAATATTTATTATTAGTATCTAATATATTATTTAACAATAATTTTGATCTATGAAATGGAGCATTATCTAATAATATCAAATTATTTTCATATTTATTTTTAATATATTTATTTACAAAATTATTAAATATTTCTATATTTACACCTCCTTTTAAATTTTCATATAGTTCTAATCCGATGATCTTATTATATTTTATTGCACATAACATATTAAATTTTTTAAATGGATAAATGTTTGTTTTCAATATTGCTCTTCTTCCTTTTTTAGATCTTCCATAATTAATTGTCATATTTAAATATATTGATGTTTCATCTATTGAAATTACATCTTTATAATTATTCTTTTTTAACAATTTATAAAATATTTTTAATATTTCCTTTTCATTTAATAAATGTTTTTCTGGATAATATTTTTTTCTTAATCTTTTACGTGTTATATTATTTTTTTCCAATATATTGTGAATTGTCATAATTGATATATTTATCTTAAATTTATTTTTTACTTGTTTTCTTAATTGATATAATGTAATATTAACATACTTTTTAGTAAGATCTAAAATAAATGTTTCAATTTCCTTCGTTATTTTATATGGTTTACTTTTATTTTCAATCCTATTAAAATTTTTATATTTTTCATATTTAATTATCCATCTTTGTAAACTTGATTTACTACAATTGAAAATATAACAAGTTTCTCTTAAAGTTGTATCATTATTTAAATAATATTTCACAGCATTTAACTTGTAATCAGATGTATGATGATTATTTGACATTATAAATATATATTCTAATATATTTATAAATTTGAAAATCTTTTATGTTTTTTTGTATTTAAATGTTTATCATATATACTTTTAACATTTGCACCAAAATTACACACTGAACAAAAATATTTATATAATTTATTTCTTTCATTTTCATCATGATGGTTATTTAATGTATGACTAATTAAATTATGTTTATTATTAGTTTCATATTCACATTTTTCACATTTATAAATATCTGATTGTTTATCAAATCTTATTTTTCTTTTCCCGGTGATGTGTAATGTAGTTTTACAATGTCTATCAAAATCACATTTTCGGTTTGTTCCATAATTACACTTGGTACAATAATATTCGTAATTATTACTCATAATATTATTATTAGATATAATTATTTAAATATATTTTTATTCAATAAAATCAGAAAGTTATCAAATACTAAATATAATTACATTATCAACAATATCTTGGTAATCTTCCCATCCAGAAACTAGATATTTTATTTTAAGAAAATTATTACTTTCATTTGCTCTTTTTAATTCATAATCATATTTTATTCTATCAAAATTCCATATCATTGAATTATATAGAGCATCATCTTCTGTTATTATTTGTTTCATTTTTGCTATTTCTTTTCTTTCATAATTTAATTTTATTATATCTTCAACATTCAAATCTAATCTTGTATATAAATAAGTTGGAACTTTAAATATAGATGGTATCTTGTAATATTGTTTTTGCAAATTAAAATCAAAAATAGACCATATTAACACTTTTTCATCATATTGTGGATTTATGAATAATTTCTTGAATCGTTTTTCATTTATATTTAGTAAATGATCATCAACATTGTATTTCTTATTTTTTATCATCATCTCAAATCCTTTATTATCTTTTACTTTCCAAATTCTTCTTTCATAACTTTCTTTACAATAAAATCTGAATGGATAACATATAATTCCAGTACATTTTTCTGGATATTGGTCAACAAAATATAATCCATACGGTGCAGCATGACCAACAGCTACCACTAAAAATTTGTTAAGATGTTTAAATTTTATATACATATCTTTCGCTGTATTTTCAAACTCAAGATCTTTCAATGTGAATCTATTACCATAGTAAGAAAACTTAAAGAAATAATTATATACTTTTCCTATTTTTGATAATTTTTTAATGATAGGTATCATATCCTCCGAAATATTTGGTTCATTATATATTGTAGGCATATGTAAAATAACAATATTTATTTTAGCTCCTCCAGTTTGATTATTACTTAATATATATCTTTTAAGCTGTATATATTTTGTTTTATATTTTTGATATTTATAATAATTAGACATATATATATAATGATTAGACATAATATATATATAAAAATTTCCAAAAAATGTATTAAACATTAAATATTCATTATTTAATTATATTGTGAATATTTAATTATTGTGAATATAAATTTCCATAAATTTGTCGTATTATGCTCTTAGAATATTTGCTATGTATTGGATAATAATGTATTTCGTTATCTATATAATAATAAATAATATTATCATTGGATGAGATTTTTTTATTTTCCAATAATTTGTCTTGTGTTAGAACATTAATATCAGAATATATAATAGTATTAATATTAATTGACGGCACCTTATAATATTGACTACGAATGATACCTTTGCATAATCCATTTAATAGATCAATATAATTATCATTGTGGGTATCTTCAATATGATGCAAAATAAATTGAATAGTTTCATCAGTTAAATTTTGTATTTTATATTTTTCGATATTTTGTTGTCCAGTAAATTCACGGAGTTTTTCATAATTTTGTTCTGATTCAAATGTTTTTTCGTAGCTATTTTTTGTGAAAATACGATCAATTATGATGTACAATGATATACAATTTGATGCATATTGATTACAAAAGAATTTAGCGAAATGAGCACCTTGCTCAAGACCAATCGCAATATATTGTTTATTTGGATTAATTTGCTTATATACCCAATCAGCATATATTTCAAATTGTAAATCATTTAGGTGGAAAAAGATATTTGTATCATTTGTTTTATAATAACGATTAAGATCCTTAGGATTATTTATATTTGTGTATGATATAAAATTAACATAATTAGGTTTGAGAATAATAACATCACCAATTGATTGTAATCTCTCAATGAAATCAATATTATTTCCAAATTCATCGCGAAACCATACATCATGCCCAGTCATAACATCACCAAATAAAATAAATTGTACATTAAATCCTCCAGATTGAGATATGGAACGTTTTAATTGTGTATATTTATATTTATATTTTTGATATTTATAGCTATTGAACATATATATAATATGAATACATATTAAAAATAATAACGCGGTAAATAAAATAAAAATATATTTAAAAAAAAAACTCTAGTAAATATATAGAAATGAAGAAAACAAGAAAAAAGAAAGAAAAACAAAATAATTATACTTTAGAAGAACCTAAAGATATTTATAAATCATATAAAATACCATTAAAATCAATCTTAATTGATACAACAATAAATGATAAATTATTTGATGCTCTTAATAGAACTAATAAAATTGTTATTTTAACTTATCAATTTTTAAGATTGTATATATTACAAAAATATAATACAACTAATAAAATACCTGAAATTGATGAAAATTTGATTAAAAATACAATAAAAACAGTATCTAAAAGTGATAATAGAGGCCCGAAATCAAAAGGTAAATTTACTGAGCAATTTGATGAATTAAACATTTTTTATGATAATGAATTTAAAAATTTAATAAATCAAAATAAAATAAGTTCAAAAAATCTAAGTCAAATTTTTAATTATTTAGCAACTGATATTTTAACTAATTATGAAAATATAGTCAAATGTCATTATTTTGAATTTCTATTCAGATATGTTAATTCATATTTTGATAACAAAAATAAACAAATATATGAAAATTTTAAAACTAAAAAAGAAAAATTTGAGTTCAAAAAACAATTAAGAGGGAAATTAAAACAAGTTAAAAATGATTTAATTAACGGAACATTAAAAAGTGACACAAAATATCACCAATGGATAACTGAAAATAAAAATAAACTATTACCAGAAGAATTTAATAAATCTTACTATTATGACATACATATTAAACCATTAAAATATCTTCCATTTTTGATACACATGAATATTGAACTTGAAAAAATAGAAAAAGGATTATTTCAATGTATTCCATTGAGAAATGATATTATACCTAAATATATTCCATTAGATACTGCTTCATTAGTAGATCTATTTATTGAAAAAAATAAGAAACAATATTTAGACAATATCAATAAAAATAAATCAATTATATGGAGCAAGTTTTTTAATATGAATAGTAAAATTTTTAAAGATAAAAAAGATTATACATTTAATTATCGTATAATTACAGATGGTATTGGATGTTCTTTATTATTTATTTGTAAAGATATGTATGGTAAACGAATGATAAGACAAAAGAAAATTAATAATTACATTGAATTTCCATATATAGATGATCTAAATGAAGAACAATTAAAAGAAATTAAAAATGATAATTTTATTTACATTGATCCAGGAAAGAAAAATTTACTTTACATGATGGATGATGATTGTAATAAATTTAGATATACTAATAGACAAAGAATAAAACAAACAGAACGATTAAAACATCAAGAAATTATCCAAAAATATAAAAAAAGAAATGACATGATAAAAATAGAAACTCAATTATCTGGATATAATTGCAAAACATGTAATTATGAAAAATTTAAAAATTACATAAAAGAAAAAACTAAAATAAATAATGATTTATTTGTGAAATATGAAATTGAAATGTTTAGAAAACTAAAATTGAGAAGATATATAAACACACAAAGATCTGAAACTAAATTAGTAAATAACATTAAAAAGAAATATGATAATAAAAAAGATAATCATAAAATAACGATGTTTATTGGTGACTGGAATGTGTCAAAACAAATGAGACATTTTATAAGCACTCCAATGATAGGATTAAAAAGATTACTAAAGAAAAATTTTAATGTAATAACTATAGATGAATTTAGAACATCTATATTGGATAATGAAACAGAAGAAAGATTAGAAAATTTCAAAGTATATAATGAAAATAAAAAAGGAATGATTAAATTACATTCAGTACTAGCTCGTAAAGAGGAAGACAATGTTATTGGATTAATTAATCGTGACTTAAATAGTGTTAAAAATATGAAGAAAATAGTAAATCAATATATGGTAGATCAAACAAGACCATATAATTTTCGGAGAGGAGTGGAAATTGTAAAGATCCCAAGGGAATCGAGCCTGAAACACGGGTGTTTCTTTGTAAATAGGACGAACCATTAATTTGGTCAAGTCGTCCTTTACTACCTTACTTTTGACAGAGTAAGGAAAGTTATTACACCGTAACAAGTCATTAATTAAAATTATTTTTTTTCAAAAAATTTGTCCCATTTTAAATTTTAGACGGTGTAATATACATATATCCAACAAAAAAAATTGAAATAATAACTTTATACAACATATAATCTATATACAATATAATAACGAATAAATATGAGTGACCAACAATCAGATGATATGCTTACCACAAGTGACAAGCAACCAGTCATTCAATTTGATATGAATATGAATACATGGAAAGATATTTATTACAAAAATGAATATCTTACTTCAAAGGGATGGTTCTTTAGTCATGTTACTGGAGACACTCCTAGTATTTACTATGCTGAATATACCGATGAACTTCCATCTATTGATTTTATGATTAAAAATCGTATTAATGGATATTTCCAAGAACTAATGAATGTTAAAAATTTCAGTAATATGGCACATGGACGCGTAATTATTGATGGAAAAAATATTAAATTTATTTGGATTTTTACTACAGCTTATATTCCTGATGATATGAAATATAGCGCATTGTATCCATGTTGTAAATGGGAAAAAATCACAAAAGATGACACTCGATTTGATACGATTATGTTTTATGATTCAGATACTGAATCTATTGATTATAAATAAATTAATTACAATTGAGTAATTTGTCTTTCCTTAGTAAATCTTACATATTCTTTATGATTCTTATTTTCTTTTATAAGTTCTTCATTACTACCACAATGATATTCTATAAATCTATCTATTCGACCAAGTGTATCATTCTTGACTAAGTCTTTGTTAAATATAACTAAATGTTCTATTGTATTATTTTTTTCATTAACTGAATAGATATCTGCACATGAACATGTTCTATCTAATATTCTTAACAAATATCTTGCAATTTCTTTCTTATGGACAGTTGTATTTAATGAAATTACTTTGTATAAGAAACTATTACCATCTGTTTGGCTAGTAATTGGTAATGTTATATTATAAATGTTATATGCATTGAAAATAAAATCGAAATCATAATTTGTAATTGGTGGAACTAAAAATCCATGACATCCATTCATAACACATCCTGACGCATTACGATGTCCACCTCCTCCAAATAATTGCGCAATTACAGAAACATCTGTTCTTTCATTACATGATCTTAAACTAAATAATGTTATTTTTTTAGCATCATCATAACTATAAACTACTGAAAAATCAGCATGTGGAAATTTACTGAGTAAATTATTTCCTAGATCTGATTTATACAGATTTGAATTTAGATAGGCAATATTATAAATATTATCATCTGGTAGTAAAGACAAACAACAATTAGCATGTCCAATAATCCAATTCATTTGCCTATTATCATACGCATTAATAATTTTTCCTTCTTCTATAACTTTTTGTAGTTCATTTGGATTCAACAATTTGTCATATTCCTTGAAATCAAACGAAATATCTTTGAATCCTGAAAAAAACTCATGTGTGTTTGGCAATGAATGTTTCCAAATGTCTCTATCCTCTATATATAAGATCAAGTCTGGAATTTTTTCATGTGGATGGAAAAATGACCATGTCAAATATGCTCCACTATGTGTCATATCAAATATTTTATACTCATCTGGAATATCGTTTAAATTACTTTCAGCAGTTTTATGATGATCTATAACAATAAAACTATTTGCTTTAGATATCATGTCTAAAATAATTTCTTTTGAAAATGAAAAATCACACATTGCTACATTTTTACCTGTAACATCTGGAATATCATCTCCATACCTACATGGAACATATGTTGCTTTATTACCTACTAATTTCCAAATTGCAAATGCTGATCCAAATCCATCAGAACATCCTTTGTGATATATCACAAAATTAACAGCATCCCTATTAAATTTCTTTTCCATGTTTTACTAAACTTTCTACAATAATATAATTAACCAATATAACACGTTAAAATATCAATTTTTTACATAATATAAATACCATCATTTGAAAAAATTGATATTTACAATTATAAATTAGACAGCGTAATATAATTACACAAAATGTTTGGAAAACTACATGATGGATCACTAATTGAATCGAATGATATCAATGATATAACAAACCATGGAAAAAATATTAAAGAATTACATCTCAATTGGAACCCTAGTTTTCATAAAACGAATACGTCAGTTGATGTAAATTCTATATTAGATTCATCTAATATAACTCATATTTCATTTGATAGATTAGATATCAAAAATATGCATTTATTAAAACATTTTGATAAATTATTTTCACTTGGCTTTTATGATTGTAATCAAGAATTAACATCATTATATAATAGTAAATTACACGTTTTAATATGTTTAGAGAATTATGTAAATGGTAACAATATCACACGTTTACCATTTTGTGTGAATTTTACAAGAATAGATATACTTAACTGTTCGTTAATATCATTAAAAGAAATAAGTAATTGCAGTAACTTATTGTCATTATGTTGTAGTAAAAATAAAATAACATCATTAAAGCCATTGAAAAAATGTACGAATTTAATGATATTTGATTGTGATGAAAATGAATTATTATCATTAGATGGTATTGAAAATTGTGTAAAACTAACTGATTTACACCCTTGAAGATTTAAAATGAGACAAAATTTTTAATATATAAATATTTATATATTAAATGTCAAAACATAAGAGTGAAGATTATAAATTATCAGCAGTTAAATATTATCTTAATAATCAAGTTAGTTTAGATGATGTATGTAAAATTTTTGATTGTCCTAAACAATCATTATATAGATGGATTAAAAGATATGAAGAGTTAGAAGAAATTAAAAGACTTAGTAGAAAACCAATATCTTATAAAATAACAAATGAACAAGTTAAATATGCCATACAAAAACTAAAAGAAAATGAACAAATAACAATGGAAGAATTACATAAAATAGTTAAAAAGAGATATGAGTATACACCTTTTTGCTATTTTACTGATAACAGAATCCAATATCATATTGATAATTTATTGCTATACAAATATGATGAATTTATTGATTCGAAATACTTTAATGACAATAGACTAGATATTGTCATTAAGTATAATCTAACTCAATTCTTTGAAGATATGTTTAGAAAGATACATGATACTGATAATGACTGTTCCATTTGTATGGGTATCGATTTTAATGAATACCTCCAATGTCCAAATAAACATGTCATATGTAAAGAATGTTTTAAATGTTTAATTAATAAAAAAGAATGTTGTGTATGTAGAACAAATTATGATATTCAAACAATGTTTTACATTAAACCATAAAAATTGAATTAATTATATTTAAACATTAATTTATTTATATTTACTAACATAAATGAAAATATGAAAATAGTTGCTTTTTTAAATATTGAAACAACTGGTCTCCCACCTAAAAAAATATCAAGTGTTACTAAACAAAATGCTGATAAATTTCCAAGATTGGTCTCTTTACATCTTAAGTTTGGTTATTATGATAAAAATACTCGACAAATAAATATAATTAGAAGTGTCTATAGTATCATAAAACCAAATGGATATTTGATACCTTTAGAAGTAGCTAATATACATGGAATTACAAATGATTTTGCTACTGAAAACGGATTAGACATTGATATCGTTTTAAATGAAATTAAAGAAATTTTTATAGGTAATAGAGATATGCCATTAACAACATCAATAATTACACATAATTCTAAATTTCATCTAAATATTTTAAAAGCTGAGTTATTACGAAATGATATTAATTTTGATTTTACACGATATAAAATTATAGATTTAGTAAATTTTAGACATGGATTGTCATATCCTAGATTAGATGAATTATACGAAACATTATATGGTAAAAAATTTAATAAATCACATAATAGAAAATCAACAATAAACGTCATAATTAAATGTTTTGAAAAATTATACACAATTGAAAAAGATAAAAAAATAGAACCAACAAATGAATCATTTGGATTTGATGTAGATCCATTAGTATTACCAGAGGTTAAACAAGATATCGTAAAATATAAAAAACGAAAAAAACTATAAAAAATAATCTATTTTTTCATGTAAATTAACAAACACAATATCCCAACATGGTGTATTTTCTAGTGGATTTTTAATGTATTTCTTTATTTTATCAACATTTGATGACATCGACATATAAAATATCTGTTGCTTAGAGAAAAAGCGAATATCATTCTTTAATTTTTTTATTTGCCTATTACTAAAATAATAATGCAACATAACACTATAAATATCATATATATTATCAAACAATGTTTTAAATCTTTGATGGTAATCTATGTTCGATATGTTCGATATGTTATCTTCTAAATGTAACCCTAAGAAATAACACCTATCTAAAAATAATTGATCAGTATTCTCGTTATTTAGTTGTAATAGGTAGTAATACGGTTCAAACTGTTTGAGATTTCCATTATAATTAGAATATTGTTGCATAATAGTATATTTAGTTTCATTATTCATTTTTTTAATTAATTTACTTAGATGTATATCATCAACACATAATCTAATAATTTCTTCTATATGACTTAACACTATAACTATATCTTTTCTTTTTGAAACTGTATAATGTATATTATTTAAATAAGGATATATATTTAAATCATACCTCGTCTTATAAAATTTTAAACCATTAATAATTATATCCTGAAATATTTTATCAAATATTGATTTTTCAAGGATTGCCTTATATAATGTTAATTGCTGTTTGTTCATTTAGATATATAATAATAAATAATTATATTATTATCATATAATCTTCAATTTTTTTTATCTTATTATCATATAAATGGATAAAGAATCGTTATTTCTTTCAATAACTATATTTATATGTATTCTATTATTGATTAGAAAAACGAAATATCAAAACGTAGAACATATGACCGAATATGGTGAGTCTTTATTAAATAAATTATCAGAATTAAATAATAAAGTAACTGAAATCAGTAGTAAAATTGGATCTATTGAAAAAAATTCTACTACTTTAGAAGAAAATATTAAAAGTATAACTACAAAAATGGATACTCAATCAAAAACTACAACTGACAATCTAAGTAATCTAAATAAATATATATCAGATATAAATACAGAACTTAAATCTCAAAATGAAAATATAAATAACTATCAAAAAATGTTAAATGAAGTTAGTTCAAATCTAAACAAAACTAACGAAAATGTATCTTTATATCAATCATTAGTTGAAGGAGTTAAAGTAAAAATACTTAGTTATCTTAGTAATATAGATGACATGACTAGTAATATTAAATCTATATCTGATAAGGTAACGAAAAATGAAGCAAGTGTTTCTACTATTAATAATAATGTTAAATTAGTATCTGATAGGATAACAAAGAATGAAACAAATATTATAAATAATACAAATAAAATAACTGATAATACATCTAAAAATGATACAAACATAAATGACGTTAATTCTAAAATTAAATCAAATGTAGATAGCATAACTATTAATTTGACATCATTGAAAACATTAATTAATAATTTAAGTGGCAAGTTAGATACTATTGATAAAAATAAATTAATGAGAGGAGATCATATTGATTTAGTAATAACAGGTGATAAAATGAAAATTGTATAATCTAAATAATTATATTCAAAGATATGATTATTTAGGTAAACGTAATATTTAAACAAATGTTCCAATTACGTTCTTAAGATTATATTTAATATAAGCATATGATCCAATAACACCCAATCCAATACTTACAGTAATTATCATTGGTATTTTTGGAGTATCTTCAACACTATTAGTCAAAAACTTGAATTTTCTATAGTATTTCTTTAACAGTAAAAAACTAATGATAGATACCAAAAGAAACACAACATCGAAATTAGATAAATTAGATAAAATTGGAATTGCGTTTTGAACTTGAGGAATATTAGGATTTCCCAATAGTTTATTCACTTGTTTTTCCATTAGATGGAAATCTGGATTTATTTCTATTTCGGATAATGGAACTAAAATATCTTTATTCATTTAAGATACTTACTATATAATAAAATAAAAGAAAATATTTTAACCAAAATTCTAAAGCTTTATTTTTTCTAATTCCATTTTTAATTCATCAAATAATCCCTTGAATCCATCGACATGTGTTTCTTCTACCCATTTTGTTACTTCTTTTATTATTGAGTCTTTTCTATAATAAAAATGTTTTTTTATCATGGTTTCAAATCCAGCTTTTGGATGTCTAATTTGATCAATTATTGCCCATTTAACTGTAGAATATCGTATGGAATCATTATATTTAAAACTTTTTTGCTTTCCTTTTTCAGTATGCATTGATGATTCGTATGATGGTTCGTTAAAATATGGATCTTCTACTAATATTAAAGACTGGATTGAGACAAATACTTGTATTAATGTTGATTTTTCTGGAATCCAACTTTCGCTAGAATGTCCTTGCCATGTTCCTAATAACGATAAACATACTTTACCACAATTATATAAATTCGGATTAAAACGAACACTACCACCTCCTGTAGTTGCTAGATTAAATTTAGGTGAATTATTTGGATAAGTGTTTGGCATCATTATATCAAATAGGAAACAACCTCCATGATATGGTGTATTATCTGGTCCAGTTATCATACACTTCATAGCATTTATGTTGTTAGAATCAACTCTAACTGCTATAGTTGATGAAAAACTTAACGGTAATGTGTCTCGTGTAAACGATGTTATTTCTTTCATGACTCTTTGTACTGATAGGGATGTTATTGATTTCTCTATTTCATTTTTATAATGATATCCAGATTTTATAACGTTCATTGTTCCATATTGTTCTTCCTTTAATTCTTTAACATATAACTCTTCTATACTAAGTTGTTGATATGAACTTTTATCTGTTATTGTTTCTAATTGTTCATTTAATGTTAATATTAGGAAAGTCATTTTGTCATATGTATCTATAATATATTCAATAATACCTATCATATCACTATCTAATGATTTGTTAGACATTTTTTGAATAGAATTTCTATATGTTATTGATTCATCATATACCTTACTCAGTATTTTATATGTTGATTTAACTTCGACATTATTCAATAATTTAATATATGTTGGATTTATCATTAAATTAATTATATCATATATCAAGCGATATAGATCTTTCTTTTTATCAAGTTCTAATATTGAGCATCCTTCTATATACTCATTTATAACTGGTATCAAACATGACTCACTAATACAATTATAATAGACGTTAATATCATCTACTGTTTTCAATATTTCAATTATACTTGCTAGTAAATTTGTGATTTGGACATTTTTTTCTTCTTCTGATGTAATATATTCCTTAACATCCCATCCATCTGATTTTCCAAACCCAAATCCTGTCCCTGCTTTCCAATATTTACCATTTGTATCGTTATTTCCATTCGATTGTGATGAATTCATTGGAACATAATCTATATGATATCTATTCACTTCTATAACAGATAATGAACTAACGCCTGTCTTTATTGATAATTGTTCTAGATTTGTATGCATCATAGATATATTATTTAGATCAGTTTCAGATCCTTTAATATTATCTATATCTATTCTACCATATAATTCAATAATATCATAAATAGATTTAATTGTTAGTTTCATACTGTTTGTTGGGTTCCATTTATTTGGGTTGAAATAATCCATATTTGATATACCATAACTTAATCCCTTTTTAAACATTGGCTTTAATATTTTAACTGTAGGTGGATAATATGGATACAATATTGGATTTATATCGATTGATATCACAACATTACTATCATATCCCATTTTTTTTAATGATTTAAGATCATGATATAAATTGCTATCGTGAGAAAATGAATTCATTTTTACTATCCATTTAAATATATTATTATCTTCTGGTTTTACACATATTTTATTGATGTCAAAAATATCAATCGAGGATAATTCATTGAATATAATCTGTATAATTTCATCCCTATTAAATGTCTTATTTTTTAATTCAGATCTTCTGTTTTTTTCATCATCAAATATCTCAATTGCTTTTTTCTCCAGCACTTTTTGTTGCTCACATTGTAATATTAATTCATTTCTTTCCAAAATATTCTCTTCATAAAATTCTTGATATACATCCTCATGAAATCCTGAATTAAAATCAACCGATTGATCATCTTCTGTTTCATCATCTGATGAAATGAACTGCGATTCATCTTCTATTTCAGATTTTTCATCATCTGCGCAATCTGAATCAATATTATTTTCAATACTATAATTTTCAATACTATCATTTTCAATACTAACATTTTCATTATTTATTGTAAAAAAATCATTGATAATATTTAATATTTGTTCTAATTGATCATTTAATTCTATTTTTTTATTTATTTCGTTTATTATTTTATCCAATTCTTCATAATCAACAACTATAACCATATCTTCTGCTTTTGTCATTAACATTATAAATGTTGGATCTATTCCATTAGTGATCTTTAATAAGAATTGTATAATATTTTCTTGAAAATCAATATCTAACATGATATCAACAGTGTTATCACATAAGTTAATTGATTTTATATTATCCCAATCATATTGTATTTGTAACAATATCGCCTGTTGTTGAATACTACTCAACATATTACTATCATTTAAAATATCGTCAGCAATCTCAAACTCCATTTTTTAATATAGACTTTTATTAATATTTAATAATGTTACTTACTTTATTAATGTTATTAAATATCAATTTTTCTAATAATACGTTTTTATCGGTTCATATACCATTGGAATATTATCTTTATCATTAACATAGTTGATTCCTATATTTCCTATATTCATCATTGTATCATAGATATATTGTGTACTATTTATATCAGGAATTATATGATAATGTATTGGATGAATGTTATTATGCTCTAAAAACTTCAAAAAATGCCATTTCAAAAAATAACAACTATTTGCTAATAACTGAACTTGAAACTCGTCATACCTAAAATTTGAAATACAAATACCTCTAAAAATTCCAAATGTATAATTTTTATTTTTATATGTTATATTAAATGTTGTAATTGGATTTGGAAAAATAGATAACATATAGTTATTCATAAGACTAGATAAATACCTACTAAGAATTATATTATTATAAACCGAATATACTAACCCACTATTAAATGTATTTAAAATATCACAAGGTATTATACTATGAACAACATTATCATATCCTGTCTTATTTACAACACATTGTCCATATATAACAAACATATCATACTTTAATTTTTCTAGATTTATGTCAAAAGACATCTTATTATATAACTACATAGAATATATTTAATAGTATATTTTAACTGATTTATATCAAAAATGTTGAATTTCTAATATATTGATTTAATAGCTTATATTTAGATACTTAAGAAAAACAATACAAATATAATAAAAGAATGGAAACATATAAGGGAAAAGCTGGAAGAACGTTGCTAGTTAAAAAAGATGATACCAGTAGCATCGATAATATTACTTTCGATGGTTTGGAATCATCCACAAAAACACCTAGTGGATCTACATTTTTGACATTCAAATCACCAGATTCCGCCAAGGATGCTTTTGAATTGATAAAAAATAGTGGTGCCAAAGCAAAGTATCCTCTTTATAGAATATTTTTCAAGATCTCTCCCAAAGTATCAGAAGATAAAGGAAAAGATTTTATTAGAAACAAACTTGATGAATTAACAACTGAAAAAACATATGATGATTTAAAAGAACAAATTATCAAAAAAATAACTGAAAACTGTGATAAAGTAAATGTTATGTATTTTAAGTTATACAGAAAACAAGGAAAACTTACTGGACCAGGTGATTTATCATTAGATAGAAAAGAAGATCTTGATACATTAGTTGAACTTAGAACTATCAATATATATCCAGAATATGATGTTCAATTATTTAGATTTAATGTCAATAGTAATGTTAACAGCAATATTCATAATAATACTCGTGATAATACTCGTGATAATACTCGTGGAACTCGTGATAATGGAGATAATAGTAATTTTGTTAAGAGGCAATACCATAGACAAAATTCACAAAGAAAACCACAAAGAAATTAAATACCATTTATTAACTATTACGTATAAATCATTAATATATTTTATTATATCATGTAAATGAATATTTAAATGATATTATTTAAGACGTTTCTATTTCTTATAATATTTGTATTTTTACTGGTATTAAAAATATTTAAAATACTCTATAATTTACTAAAAATATCTATCAATAGAATTAAACATAATATTTCTCATAAAATTAACAATGATATTCCTTTACAAAACGATATACTTTATGATAAACTAAACATAAAATACAGTTTAATTTCAATGATAACCGATGTAGATAACTTAGCATATTCATGTTATGATAAGGATTATATATATGATGAATTATATAATAATGAAATTTATAGATATATGTACCAAAACTGTCTAATATGTCCTCATTACATTGAAAATACAAAACATATTATTAATTTATTAAATTTAATAAAAGTAATTAACAATCATATTAATAATTTAAACAATCAATTGTGTTCATATAATATATACAGTATTTGTAATAATAATTATTATCAAAGATCTATTAATGAATATAAAAAAATATTATATGATGAACGTTATAAGGATACTCAAGATGACATTAATAGATTATCTAATGTAAAAGAATACATAACATTGTATTATATACATAAATATTTAAAATGTGCTCATACATACAAAGATCTATTTATTGATATTTTTGTTTTATTACTAATTGTTTCTTTATTTTCATTACTGATATTTATGTATTATCCTCTTGTTTTATTATTATGTTCAAATATGATTACCATACTACGATATCTATTAAATATAATATTTATTGGACTAAAAATTTCAACTATAATCGTTATATGTTTTATGATAAGTATATTTATCATAGATTTCATAATTAGATGTAAGCCTATATAAAAGAATATCCAGCAATACCTTTAATATATAATTTATTAAACACCTCCTTATCTGTTACTCGTTTAATATTTCTCCATCTATCCATATATTTAGAAGGAGTTTGTTTCATATTCTCAAAATCTACAACGTATTCATCATCAAATATTGTTATTTTATAATCTTGCTTATTATCTTTTTTAGGTTTATTATTAGAATTATCAAATGATAAATTACTTATTCCATCTTGTATATAATCTATATTTGAGTTAATATAATGTTGATATAATATTTCTATCTCATCATTATTTGCAAAACTATATAACCACCATCCATAATTTCTTCCATCATATATCCATAATGGATTACTATTCGATAAAATATCGAATGATGATTTCTTACAGTATTTACATGGTAACAGTATTGATTTAACACTTTGTTGTTTACATACTGGACAATATTTAGTATTCTTAATGTTATGTTTGTTGATACATACGTAACAAAATGTATGATCACACTCCAGTCTCAATGGACTAAATAATTCATAACCACATAGTGAACATTTATTTGTATTCATTTTATATTTATTACTGGATTAAATAATTATTTATTTATATGGTTATTTATTCAATTTTTATCTAATACTTAGATATAGATGTTATCTTTAGAAACCACTGATTATATAAATATAGCAATAACTGCTATTTGTTTGTACATCATCACACATAAACAAACTAGTATTGTTAAACAATTAGTTGATGATAAAGTTATACGAACAATATGTTTAATCTCATTTTATTACATTTCTAGAAAAAATGTTTATATTAGTTTATTACTATCCACTACATATTTTATATTAATGAGTCATTACTCTAATGTCGTGTTTACAAAGAATGAATAAATAATTAATTATTTATTAAGATAATTAATTATACCTATTCCGTTAGATTTTCATTCATATATATTACTTATTGACTTTTGTATATATTTTTGTAGGTCATTTTTTGATCATGAATTTTTGATTTGATTTTTCGAAAATAATATACTGAACAAATTCAGTTTA
>Ga0257125_1002094_pt1 | contig 17423 bp, 15 predicted proteins | sample SI106_200metaG_FD_190183 | JGI IMG/M metagenome (GOLD analysis project Ga0257125, IMG submission 190183) | Marine microbial communities from Saanich Inlet, British Columbia, Canada - SI106_200 | ecosystem: Environmental > Aquatic > Marine > Inlet | place: Canada: British Columbia | collected...
CCAGAAACTGAGAAACAATCTGTGCGGCTTCGTCCTGTACTTGAAACAATCCTGATTTAAAGGATTCAAATTCCTGGATGGGTATACTGGGGTTTGTAAAACTGATCCCTTGTGAAGCATAATTAGTCAGCTTAATGTTTTGTGCGATAGATGAAAGGCTTTGTGCAAGAGATGGTCTGTCTACTTTTAAAGTGTTGGTTCTAAGTGTAATCTTTGGGATAGTATTGATTTGTTGGCAAAGCAGGCATACCTTTTCAAATTCAAAAGCGTGGTTCCATCTTTTGGAAAGCCATAAAGGCAGGGAAAACTTCACGGAAATATATTTGGCCCTGTCCTTTTTGGGGTCTGGTAAAACAACTTTTGAAAAATTTTCTGCGGCATTTCTTAACACAGCATTGATGAATCCGGCAGCTTTTTTACCAAAAAGTTTTTTTGCAATATCAACAGTGGTGTTAATTGCTGCAAAAAAAGGAATCCTTTCCATATGCTGAAGTTGAAAAAGAGCTATCCTTAGTAAATATAAAAGGTTTATATCTATTTTCCCCAAGGGTGTTTTGGAAAATGCACCCAGGGTCCAGTCAAGGGATTTCCTGTGGCGGAGAACACCAAATATCAATGCATTGCAAAGACTTTTATCCCTTTTTGGAAGAAAGGATATTTCTTCTGAATGGTTTTCAAGAATTTTGTCAAGGGTATGAAATGATTTGTCCCATGAAACCAGAATGTTTAAAGCTATTTGTCGGGGGTCTTTAATCATGCAAAATCAAATTTTACAAAAGGATCAATTTTGTGACCGCACAAAAATTGCCAGGCCTTTAATCGTTTCCCGGATGTTCCCATCAATTCCAGGATAGTAAGACTGCCCTTACCTGTAGCAACTTGAATCCCTTCTTTGTTACATTTAAAAATAACGCCGGGATCATGACCCGTCGCCGTATCAGATGGGGTGGCCTTATATATTTTAATTATTTTGCTCCCAAGATGGGTGAATGCGCCAGGCCAGGGGGTCATGGCGTTAATGTGGGCGCAGATCTGTCTGTTGGAAAGATTCCAATCAATTTTGCCATCACTTTTTTTTAGCATTTTTACATAAGTTGCTTTTGAATGATCCTGTGGAGTAGGGGTAATGCTATTGCCCAAAATAGCATGAAGGGTTTCTACAATAAGATCAGCACCAATTAAACCCAGCCTGTCATGGATATCCTGTGTAGTATCAAGGCTTGAAATGGGTGTTGAAGTTGATAGAAGAAGATCTCCGGCGTCCATTTTTTTTGCCATGACCATTGTGGTAATACCGGTTATACTATCCATATTCATGATAGATGCCTGGATAGGAGAGGCTCCCCTGTATTTGGGTAAAAGGGATGCATGGATATTAATGGGATATCGTTTTGGAATATCTAAAATTTGCTGGGAAAGGATTTGTCCAAATGCGGCAACAACCAAAAAATCAGGACTAAGTGATAAAAGTTTGTGTTTGGCTTCTGTTGTATTAAGGCTTTCGGGTTGATAAACATCAAGACCCAATTTTAGAGCAGCTGTTTTGACAGGTGATGGTGCAAGCTTTTTCCCTCGGCCTTTGGGTCTGTCCGGCTGAGTGACAACCAGACTCACATGAAAATCATCGTGTGTCGCAAGCTTTTGTAAAGCTGGTACACTGAAATCCGGTGTTCCCATATAAATAATATGGGTCCTGTGTTTCAATGATTGTCCTGCATTTTTGCAATCTTTTTTTTATACATGGTTCTTTTCAAAACGCTGATTCTTTCGATAAATAAGATGCCGTCCAGATGATCAATTTCATGCTGCATAATAATGGCAAGAATCCCCTGGGCTTCAAATTCAATATGTTTTCCTTCAATATCGAGGGCTTTGATCGTCACATTTTCATATCGTTTTACATCTGAGGTATAGTCAACAACGCTTAAACAACCCTCTTTTTCAGAAATAATACTACCGGAACTGTCTATGATTTCAGGATTTATTAAGGCTGTAAATTCTTGAATTGAGTCATCTTTATCAGGATTTGCTGCATTGGAATCATAAACAATAACTCTTTTGTTTACACCGACCTGTGGGCTGGCAAGTCCCACACCTGGAGCGTCAAACATGGTTTCTCCCATATCGATGATCAATTTTTTAATGTCCTCATCAATTGTGTCAACCTTAATAGAAGGCTGCAATAAGGATTTCTCAGGATAAGTTAGGATTTTACGAATAGCCATTTTTCTCTAATATGTCCTTTGCAATTTTAATATCTTTTTCAATTTGCTCAGAAAGTTCTTTAATACTGGAAAATTTTTTTTCATCCCTTAATTTTTTTACCATGTTGACGCGTATCCTTGTGCCATAAATGTTATCATTAAAATCAAGGATATGCACTTCAATGGTAAACATTTGATCTCCAAAGGTCGGAGAAAAACCAATATTGGCCACTCCCCAGAAATTGCCTTTGGCTGTTTCCACATTGACGGCGTAAACACCCAGTTTGGGGCATAGTTCATCATGAAGTTTGATATTGGCCGTGGGAAACCCCAGCTGACTTCCACCACGTTTTCGACCTTTGATAACTTTGCCCCGGATTTGATAATGTCGACCCAGATATTTATAGGCCTGGTCAACTTTTCCTTTCATAACAATTTCACGTATTATAGTACTGCTGATTCTTTTAAGGTCTGAATCCGTATTATTTATCCAGGGAGAAACAAGGGTTTCAAATCCCAGTCGGCCCTGTTCTTTTTTTAAAAGTTCAATATTCCCCTGCCTGTCTTTTCCAAAGGAATAGTCAGCACCAACAATGATAGCTTTCATTCCGATGGTTTTAACAAGAAGGTTTTCAATAAAGTCATGGGCTGTGATTGCAGAAAATGCCTTGTCAAAAGGGATGCACAATAATACATCCAGTCCGCATTGTTCAATGAGCTCGACTTTTTGATCGCGCCGGGTGATCAGGGGAGGACCTGAAATCCCCAATGCTTTTAAAGGGTGGGGATCAAACGTCATGGCAATGGATGTCCCATTGAGTTTTTTTGCTTTTCTTATCACACTTGAAAAAAGGCTCTGATGCCCTTTATGAACCCCGTCAAAATTTCCAATGGTAATAACAGCATTTTTAAAGGGGTGGTTAATTTGATCTATATTTTCAATTAATTCCATGTCGACCTTTTCAATTTTGAACAATAATCTTGACAAATCCTACAAACAAATATATTACCTCAAATGTCATTTTTAAGCAATCTTTTATTGTCGGAATGATGGTAGTTAAAGACTATTTAGTGCCGAAGTGGCGGAATTGGTAGACGCGCTTGTTTCAGGGACAAGTGAGCGAATGCTTGTGGGAGTTCGAATCTCCCCTTCGGCACCAGACAACTCTTAAGGCTTATCTGATAACTTCTTCTTTAGTTATAAAATCAAAAATTTAAACCGGATATGAATACTGTTGAGGGAATTGTCCGAAGATGAAGTACTGAAGGCAGAGCCATTGCTGACTCTGCCCATATTTTTTTACAAATATTTATCTTTGCTTAGAACGTCTATCAAAACGAGATCTTCGATCTTTGCCGGATCTTCTTTCAGGGGAATAATCGACATGTAAGAATATACGCCTATCATTCTTTTTGCCTGAACGCCGCCCGTCATTGTTCCGTAATAAGGTTTTCTTGTTCATGTGGATTTATTTTTGTAGCTTTTTTTTGCTAACGCCGGCTATTCCTATGAGACCGAGACCAAAAAGGACCATAGTTGCCGGCTCAGGGACAGGTGCAGCGCTTGCTGTTAAATTATCAATTAATAATTTTGAATCATATTCTTTATCACTGTAGTTCAAAACACCAAATTCTATGTTGCCGCTTCCATTTGACCCAAATGTATACGAATAGTTTAACCAACCGGTTTCTCCATAATCTCCAACATTTGAAACACTGGATAATAATTCATATTTAGTTCCTTCCACCTTAAAGTATGCAAAATCGTTAAAAGGCATGTAATCAAACGCCAGAAAAGCCCAGTCAAATGCAATCGTATCCCCTGTATTCCATGTTAAACTCTGAGAGATAGAAGCATCTGCCGTCAATGCTGCGAAATGAGTACCATCCGTGCCACCGTAGGAGTTGCCATTATTAGAATTGATCGTCGTAACAACAACTGCCGAACCACCATTAGGAGTATTGATCGTCCAGTCGGAAAAACCATTAATTTCAAAGCTACTATTTGTTATTGTCAAAGCAGATGCTTGCCCTATCATTCCAATAAATAGTAGAATCCCTAAACAAAATAAAAAGGATTTCTTCATAATCTGTCTCCTTTACTTTTAATTATTCTAAAAATTTTTATATTTCTTGTTAAACCAAAGACAAAGCAATAATCAGGCCATAACAAATGACTGACTAAAACCCTTGGTAATTGGGGCTGTCCGGAAAAAACACTGACAACTTATTTGTAATTGTTTTTTTTATGTAACAATTTTTACATAATTTCTTTCATTTATTACATAATAATAAAAATAGTACTCAATCCACATACTTTGGTATGATGAGTATGTCGTTTTTAAAAGAAAATTATTTTGAGAATGGCTATAGATTTAAAAGTAGTCCATTGGTGTAAAGCGTGCAATCATTGAAGATCCCTCTTTCTCCGAAAGTTAGGTCACATGATATTATCGAATAAGAAAATGAAATCTTTCTTGATATTTAGCCCATTTTTAATATGTGATATTCTCGTCGCAGGAGTTGAGTGTATTGAAGGTGACAACAAATGGAAAATAGTTTGTGATTTAAATGATTTAAAGAATAAGCCGAAGTGGTGGAATTGGTAGACACGCTATACTTAGGGGCCACTCAAAAATTAATTACCAATTTTTGGAGTTGAGTCGCCTGTCCGGCAAGGCGTGGAAACTAATGCATATCAAGTATATGTCATGTTTTCACAACACTGCCGGACAGGATGAATCGGCTTCTAAACAGAAGGCCACGCGCAAAAATGTAAAGTTATTTTTGAGTGGGCCCTTAGGTTATAGTACCGCGAAGTGTGGAGGTTCAAGTCCTCCTTTGCCAAATCTTTTTTCAAGGCAATATCCGGTATATAAAAATGTCCTCCAATCATTCTTGCCTGAACTTCTACCATCATTACCATATAACACGGTTTTGTTGTCTATGTTGATTTAGCTTTGAAGTTTTTTTCTGCCAACTCCGGCAATACCCAAGATACCAAGACCAAACAGAAGCAAAGTTGCTGGTTCGGGTACTGGGGCGACTGTAGGATTACTATTATCAGGGGCACCTGAAAAAATAATATTATCAACAGCATTGTTGTAGAAATCATTTTCAAACACAAGTTTTATGCCAATGTTGCTAGAAAGGTTGATATCAAAGGTTTCCAACCCATTATCCGAACTACCTTTCCAAGATGAAGATAAAAATGGAGTGACGGTATCACTAAGATCATAAACCTGGAATTCAGTTTCAAAATACCAACCTTCCCAAGCACTTAAATCAAAGCTTTCTAGGGTCACCTCAGAGCCGGATAAAGCTATTAAGTTAATGAAAGATGAACTGACATTTTTTTCTACGAATAATACGTCATCTTGATGAAAACCTGTTCCCCAGTACTGCCAATTAGGGCCAAACTGTACGTCAACAAAATTATTATCATAGACCTTCTCAAAATTAGTATTTGCGAGAGGGAGACCTCCCGCACTACTATTGGTAGTAGGATTGAATTGACTCTTTGTATCATCATCAATGAAAAAATCTATAGTACTAGCCTGTACCAAGATAGTAATGTTGAATAATAAAAACACGGTTAATAGTCCGGCTAGACATTTATTTTTCATAATTATTGTCCTTTTATTTTTTTGTTCTGCAACCAGGCTGTCTTCCAGTAAGACCCTATAGCTTTCCGTCCCTGTTTCACAACAGGTTTGGCATTGTTCACATGACTATTAGTGATGAATGCAAAAATTGTACCGTGCACTAATTTTGAGTCAAGAAGCGCAATTGACGCATATAGGTAGTTTGACCTATGAAAAAAAAGCAATAGAATTTGGGTAAAAAAGTTCCCAATAATAAGAAAATATTTGATTTTTCTCGCCCTTGTTTTTCTGCCAAGTTTATAGGCTATGACTTTATAGATATAAAAGGATTTTTCCTTGACTTTTTATCATGTTTTTTATATAAAACGTTTTCATTGCGCAGTTTGGTGATATAAAGTTGCCCTGCTTAAGCTCTCTTAAACACTAAGAGTTTAAAGGTTTGTTTTAGGATGACATAGTCCAAAAGTTAAGCCGAAGTGGTGGAATTGGTAGACACGCTAGACTTAGGATCTAGTACCGCGAGGTGTGGAAGTTCGAGTCTTCTCTTCGGTACCATATATAAAAAAGGCTTTGCAATTTAATTGCAAAGCCTTTTTTGTCTATGTTTAATAATAACGTCGTGTACCCATATAATATTTTTTAAAATAGGGATGGTTTAAATCTCCATAGGTAACCTTGCTTCCATTTCCAGGGGCATGGATAATATGCCCCTTACCAATGTAAATTCCCACATGCCAGCCTCCCTTTTTTTGGGGGGCATTAAAAAAAACAAGATCTCCGGTCTGTAAATTTTGTTTTTCAACAAATTGGCCTTTGTTAAATTGGGCTTTGGCAGTCCTAGGGATAATAATACCCGCTTTTTTATGGGTGTAACTGGTCAAACCGCTGCAGTCAAATCCTGTTTCAGGAGAGTTGCCTCCCCATTTATAGGGAAGACCAAGACTTTTTACGGCATGCCTGGCAATCATTTTTTTTTGTTCTGATAATTTGATTGAGGAAGAGCCCTGGTCTGAATCCTGGATAGGTGGTTTTTTTTGTGTTGCCGGGATGTGGTTTTGATAAACCGTTTCTTTGCGTGAGGCACAGGAAAAAGAAAGTGCAATCAGAGCTATGCAGCAAGAATATTTTATAAATCTGTTCATTTATTGTTTTTTTATGGCCTGGTTAAGATTGATCTGCCCTTTTTTTGTGGTGTAAATTAATGGATGCAGGGTTCCCGCATCAAGCTTTGCCATAAGGCTGTAGGCAATATTGTTTTTATTCTGACTCTTCACAAGATCGGTAAAAAATTTTATGCTTCTGAAAAGATCTACTGATGCGGTCAGTAAAACTTCCCCTTCACCATAGGCTTCTATCTTAGGAAGTTTGTTTGATACGCCGGTCATAACTTTATGCCCTTCAAGGGAAATGGTATAAGAAATTCCTTTTAGATCAAGTGATGATCGATTGGGATTAATAATGCGAAGGTTTATTTGAAATTGAGGGATCAGTCCTTGTGTTGGTAATGCTTTAAAAGAGGTGATGCTGACAACAGGTATTTCGTATCCCGGCTGTAGTGTTGAGCATCCAGAGAAAAAAAATAATAAAAGAATAAATATTAAGCCGGATTTTTTTTGCATTTGTTTTCCTGTAAATTCAAACATTTTGGTGTAGATCTGATTTCATTGGTCAGCAATACCTTAATGAAATTAATTGTATTGATTCATAGTTTATTGTATTAAAATTAACAAAAAATGACAAAAATTACAAATTATGTTTTTAGTAATCATATTCATAAGGGGGATATAGATGTTTACAATTGATAATACCATAATGTTGTTGATTGATGTTCAGGGCCAGCTGGCCCAGTTAATGCACGAAAAAGAAAAAATGGTTAAATCATTAGGAACTTTGATTCAAGGTATGAAAATTCTTGAAGTACCAATACTATGGATGGAGCAGATTCCAAAGAATTTAGGCCCAACCACTGAAGCGGTTTCTAAATATTTGATAGAGGAAGAACCCATAGAGAAATTTTCATTTTCATGTTGTGGCAATCCTGAATTTATGGAGAAATTTAAAAAAACCGGTAGAACCCAGGTACTTTTAACAGGTATTGAAACCCATATCTGTGTGTTCCAGACGGGATACGATTTGATCAAACAAGGTTGTCAGGTCCAGGTGGTAGCTGATTGTGTGTCTTCCAGAACAAAAGAAAACAAGGAAATAGGCATCAAGAGAATTGTTCAGTCAGGCGGTCAGGTCACATGTGTTGAAATGGCATTTTTTGAATTGCTGAGGGCAGCTAAGGGTGATAAATTCAAGCAGATCATAAAATTGATCAAATAGTTTTGGAAATTATGATGGACGGTTTTTTGAAGAAAAAAATATTTGACAAAAAAAAGAGTTTTGTGTATTTTAGAAGATTGGTTTTGATGATGTCTATCCATATTAGTTGGTCACGATATTAGTTGGCCATGAATGAGTTGAAAACAATTCGAGGATATTTTTATGGATCGTAGAGCAAGCGTTTCCCGCAAAACAAATGAGACTGAAATTAGCGTCTGTTTTGATATAGACGGTTCAGGTAATGTGGATATTTCAACCGGGATTCCTTTTTTCGACCACATGCTTACAGCTTTTGCCATCCATGGTTTTTTTGATCTCAAGATCAATGCTGTAGGAGATCTTGACGTTGATTATCACCATACTATTGAGGATATCGGTCTGGTCCTTGGGCAGGCACTTTCAAAAGCCCTTGAAAATAAAAAAGCGATAGTCAGGTTCGGGGACTTTTGTGTACCAATGGATGAGGCCTTGTCAAGGGTTACAATCGATGTGTCAAACAGGCCCTATCTTGTGTATAATTTCCCACGCGATCTTAAGGTTAAAGGAAAATTTGATGCCTATCTTGTCAAAGAATTTTTCCAGGCATTTTGTGTTCAAGGAGCACTTAACCTTCATATAAATTCATATTATGGTGAAAATGAGCATCATGTACTGGAATCAATTTTTAAGGCGTTTGGAAAATCTTTGCATATGGCCACAAGAACGAATGAAAAAATTTCCAATGTTCTGTCCAGCAAGGGAAGCCTTTAAAAATCGTTTTTACATTTCAAATGAAGCAAAAATTAAAATACAGTGAATATAAATGCAAATAATACCGGCTGTTGATATTAAACAAGGCAAATGCGTCCGGCTTTTACAGGGCAGGATGGAGGATACCACTCATTACTCGGATGACCCTGTAAAGATGGCTCAAAGATGGGAGATTCAAGGTGCAAGTCTTATCCATGTGGTTGATCTTGATGGTGCCTTTGCAAAAGAGGTGAAAAATCTAAAAACAATTCAGGATATTTTAGCCGGGATAAATGTTCCCATACAGGTGGGTGGCGGTATCAGAGATCTTGCAACCATTGAAATGTACCTGGATGCCGGTGTCTCAAAGATCATTATTGGAAGTGAAGCGCTTTATCATCCAGAATTTGTTAAAGAAGCCTGCAAAGCGTTTCCAGATAAAATTGTCGTTGGAATCGATGCCAGAAATGGCATGGTTGCTGTTGAAGGATGGAGTCGGACTTCTGAGACAAAAGTCATTGATCTTGCCAAAGAATTTGAGTCCTGTGGGGTTGCTGCAATTAATTTTACCGATATATTTAAAGATGGCATGCAGATCGGTCCCAATATTGAAGAGACTGCTGCTTTAGCTTGCGCTGTGTCCATTCCCATTGTGGCATCCGGTGGGGTCAGCACGCTTAAGGATATTAAAAATCTTCTCAAAATAGAAAACAAAGGTGTGACAGGTGTAATAACCGGCAGGGCACTTTATGAAGGTACCCTGGATTTAAAAGAAGCCATCAGGATTTCAAAATAAGAATTATCTATAGAGATAATTATTGACATGTGATTATAAATACTTAGCTTATTTACTTGCAGAACCGTAAAATTTTGGAGTCAGCGCCGCCAAGATGTATATTCCTGAGGAAAAAGTTTCAGAGATTTTAAATACTTCAGATATTGTTGATGTCATTTCAGAATCAGTTATTTTAAAAAAATCCGGAAGAAATTTTTTCGGGTTATGCCCGTTTCATTCTGAAAAGACCCCTTCTTTTTCTGTAAATGCAAGTAAACAGATTTTTCATTGTTTTGGCTGCAGTGCTGGTGGAAATGTATTGTCCTATGTTATGAAATATCATGGAATTACATTCCCTGAAGCTGCAAAAATGATGGCTCGCAAGTATAATGTAACTATAGAGACCAAAGAGATTGACCCGGTAAAAAGAAGACAGATTCATCTTAAAGAGGATCTGTTCCGGTTGAATAAAACCATCATGGAAGTTTATTTTGATGGGCTTAAAAAGCAAGATATAGGGAAGACCCCTATGCAATACCTTAAAAAAAGAGGGATTACTGACGATACGATTGAGCAATTTAGACTCGGGTTTTCACCCAATAATTGGGATACCATTGTTAAGGTTTTAAAAGATCGAAAAATTTCCAAAAATATTGCAATTCAAAGTGGTTTGATTTTGGAAAGAAAACAAAACAATGGGTATTATGATAGATTTAGAAATCGTATCATGTTTCCCATTTTTGATGTGAATATGCAGGTGGCAGGGTTTGGTGGCAGGGTGATGGATGATTCCATGCCAAAATATATGAATTCCCCTGATACACCCGTATATAATAAAAGTCGTATCCTTTACGGTCTTCATGCTGCAAAACAATATTGTCGACAAGAAGGTTGTGTTTACATTGTTGAAGGATATTTTGATTTTTTATCCCTTTACCAAAACGGTATTAAAAACACAGTGGCCAGTCTTGGTACTGCACTAACATCGGATCATGTTAGGATACTTAAAGGATATGCTAAAAGGATGGTATTGGTTTTTGACTCTGATACCGCCGGAATTAATGCTGCTAAAAGAAGTATTAAAATTTTCATGAATGAAGGAGTTGATACAAGAATCCTTGTACTTCCACAAGGACATGACCCGGATTCCTATGTGCTAAAACAGGGTCAAAAAGCTTTTAATGAATTGGCTTTAAATGCCAAAACAATGATGCAGTTTCTTTTGCACATCTCCATTGATACACATGGATTGTCCGTGGAAGGCCGGATCAGGGTTTTAGAGGATATGAAAAAGCAGCTGATTTTGATTCAAGACAGCGCCTTAAGATCTTTATATGTAAAAGAGCTTGCCGAAACGCTGAATATTGATGAAAAAGCCGTTTTGGAGAAGGTCAGGGAACAATATTTAAGTCATCCCGGAAAAAAATCCTTTTTACATGATGGTGAAAATAAGGATGCTAAATTGGAATCTGACCGAAGAGAAGAACAGATGATTTCGTTGATGTTAAACTATCCCGAAATCATAAATGAAATTAAAAACAAAGAAGTTTTAGAATATTTTTATTCGGAAAAATTAAAACGCCTGGCACAAAAAATTTTAAGTCTTGATCCCAAAAAAGAAGCCTTCATTACAAATGCTATGGCTGGTATGGAAAATGCTGAGGACCAAGAACTTATAGCTTCATTTGCCATGAATGATTTTTTTTCAGAACAAGATATTCATCAAACTGCTTTGTCAATCATTCATAGAATTATTAGAGTGAGAAAAAAACAGGAAAACACTTTGACAACTAAAATTATAAGTGCGGAAAAGGGCAGTGATTCTGATTTGATGGACCTGTTAAAGAAAAAGCAGGCAGAGATTCAGCAATTGCATGATCATTTATAACTTTAACCCTTTGGGAGGCATTTTATGGCAGGTAAGACAAATACGTCTGGAGAGGATGTTGTGATTAGTAAAAAAGAATTAAAAAAATTGATTAAAAAAGGTGAAAAAAACGGCTCACTCTCTTTTGCCGAAATTAATGACGCAATTTCCGATGATTTAAAATCCTTGGATCAAATCGATGATATTGTTGTGCAGCTTAAAGAGCTTGGGATAAGACTTGTGGATAAGGAAAAAGAAAAAATTAAAAAGGCCACAAAGAAAAATGCAGCAAAAGGAACACCTAAATCATCAATTAAAAAGAGTGCTAAAGATAAAAAAATTGCAAAAGATAAATCTAAAAAAGCATCAGGAAAAGAAAAAGATAAGAAAGAGGAAAAGGGGAAAAAACCGGTTAAAAAAGATCTTTTTCCTGTTAAAAAGAGCAGTTCCGATATTGAATTTGGTGCTGTTACCGACCCTGTGAAAATGTATCTCAAGGAAATGGGAATGGTAACCTTACTCAGTCGTGAAGGCGAAATAGAAATTGCCAAAAAAATTGAGAAAGGGGAACATGATATCCTACGAACAATGCTGGACTGTCCCATAGCTTTATCCACAATTTTTATTTATGGGGCTAAAATGGAAAAAAAATCCATGCGGCCAAAACATGTTTTAAGGGATGTGGATGAAGGGGATGGGGTTGTAGATGAGGTTTCAAAACAGGAAAAATTTTTAAAATCTTTAAAAATAATATATGATATTCATCAAAAGACTCTTGAAAAAAGGGATCTGTTACTCCTGGAGAAAAAAAGATCTAAAAAATATGAAATTTACTCAAGTGAGATATTTAACAACACGGAAACAATATTTGAGGAATTAAAAAAATGGCGGTTTGAATCAAATATTATCGATACAATTGAAAAAAGCATTAGAAATGCAATTGCATGGTTTGATAAAGTGGACGATCTATTTAAAGAATGCGCTAAAACTTTTAATGTCAAACCCAAAACAATGCTTGATCAAGTTTGTGATGAAACAACTTTTGTAAAGTGGTCTTCCAACAGGTCAGCTATTAATAAAGAACGAGCTAAAATATTATATCATGATATCTGTTCGCTTTTAAACCAGGTTTGTTTACGAAAAGATGAGATAAAAGGAGATTCAACTTTTTTAAGACAGATTACCGATACTATCGACAAAGGACGCAGGGATGCCGATTTTGCAAAAAGAGAATTGGTGAGAGCAAACTTGAGACTGGTGGTAAGTATTGCAAAAAAATATACAAACAGAGGTTTACAATTCCTTGACTTGATTCAGGAAGGTAACATTGGTTTGATGAAGGCAGTGGATAAATTTGAATACAGAAGGGGATATAAATTTTCCACATATGCCACATGGTGGATCAGGCAGGCCATTACAAGAGCTATAGCAGACCAGGCCAGAACCATCCGGATCCCCGTCCATATGATTGAAACCATTAACAAGCTGATTCGGACATCCCGATACCTTGTGCAGGAAATGGGGAAAGAGCCGTCACCGGAAGAAATTGCAGAAAAAATGGAAATTCCAATTGAAAAGGTTAGACGTGTTTTAAAAATTGCAAAAGAACCTATTTCTCTTGAAACACCAATTGGAGAGGAAGAAGACAGTCATTTGGGCGATTTTATTGAAGATAAAAAGTTTTCTATTCCTTCGGATGCAGCCATTGATTTTAGCCTGGCAGAGCAAACCCGGAAAATCCTGGCCACATTGACACCACGTGAAGAAAAGGTCCTTCGCATGCGGTTTGGTATTGGTGAAAAATCAGACCACACACTGGAAGAAGTGGGCAAGGATTTTACAGTAACAAGGGAGCGCATTCGTCAAATTGAGGCAAAAGCATTAAGAAAGCTAAGACATCCGACAAGAAGTAAGAAACTTAAGACCTTTATTGAAAATTAAATTAGTCGAGAATTAAATCTTGACACAAAATTTGTTTTTATATATATATTGCAAGTTTGTGTGTACGAAAGGGCCCATAGCTCAGTTTGGCAGAGCCACCGGCTCATAACCGGTCGGTCCCTGGTTCGATCCCAGGTGGGCCCACCAACTAAATATAGTAAGGGCATGTTTGATGAGGAAAATTGAAAACCAAAAAGGATATTCAATTTATATATGAATGTGCCAAAAGAATATCGAGTGGATATACAAAATCAAAAGCGTGGTAAAATACCACGCTTTTTTTGTTTGGTGCCGGGTTTGTCATGGTGAAAACAAAAGATATCCTGGAATTGCTCAATCGTATTGTTCCTTTTGATATTGCTGAGGATTGGGATAACTCAGGGCTTCAGGCCGGTAATCTGGACTGGGAAGTAAAAAAGATTATGATTGCCCTTGATGTATCCATGCCCTTAATGGAGGCTGCAAAAAAGGCTGATTGTGATCTTGTGATTACCCATCATCCTTTGATGATCAGACCGGAAAAATCCTTTCATTTTAACAAAATGCCCGGCAGCGCCATTGAAGTCGCAGCGAAACATGGTATCAGTATCATTTCTGCTCATACAAATCTTGATAAGGCAAATGATGGTCTAAATGATTGTTTTGCAACAAAGGTCGGCTTAGAAAATACAAAAGTTTTTTTTATAGAGAATCCATTATCAGTGTCAGAAGATGAAATGATCGGTATGGGAAGAATTGGATTCCTTAAATCGCAGGCAACACTTAAACAAGTCGTTCATCAAATTAAAGAAAAACTTGGTTTAAACCATCTGCGAGTAATAGGGGATATGGATTTGTCTGTAAATTGTGTTGCTGTATGCACAGGCAGCGGCGGCTCTCTCGTGGAAGAGTTTTTAAAATCCGAGGCAGAAGTTTATATCACAGGCGATATTAAATATCATGAAGCAAGGCGTGTTGAAGAAAATTCAAAGGCTCTGATTGATGTTGGGCATTTTGGTTCTGAAAATATGGCTGTTGATCTGCTTTTTGACAAATTAGGTCAGGCTATTCAAAAAGTCGGGCTAAATATACAGATTGAAAAATTTAATAAAGAAAAAGATCCATTTATTATAGTTTAAGGATAAGACATTATGAAAGATATTACCACTAAACATGAGATAGAAACTCTGGTTAAACTTCAGGAAGCTGAGACCCAGATTGTCAGGCTTAATGCTGTCTTGATTAAGGTTGAAAAAGAAAAGGAAAAATTAAGTGCGAAATTAATGCAGTTTGAAAATGCTTTACAGGAAAATAAAGAAAATTTTTCAAGGGCTAAGGCTGGCTGCCGGGATATTGAAATTGAAATTCAAGTTGTTGATGATCGGATTATTAAAAGTAATGAAAAATTGAGGATGGTAAAGACCAATAAAGAATATAACCTTTTTTTAAGAGAAGTGGACGACAATAAAAAACGTAAAGATGTTTTGGAAACTGAATTATTGGAATATCTTGATGAAAAAGAGGAAATTGGCAAAACTGTTCAGGAAAGTGAGAATGAATTTCATCTTCTAAAAGATAAAATAGAAGCCGAACAAAAAGATATTGAAAAAAAATCAAAAGATGACAGAGAGCTTCTTGATGAATACCTTGCAAGACAAAATGAAATCGGCAAGACCCTGGAATCTTCATTGATGAACAGGTTTGCAAAAGTATCAAAAATGAATAATGGTTCAGCTGTAGTAGCAGTTGAAAACGAGGTCTGCATGGGATGCTTTATGAATATTCCACCTCAATTATATATTGAAGTACAGCGAGGTAATTCATTGATTTCCTGCCCGCAATGCAGTAGAATACTTTATCATACAAATATATAAAATTCGGCCTGACCAGGCAAAACGATTGCCAGGTTTTTTTAAACCTGGAGGAAAGTCCGAACACCACAGGACAGGACGCTCCATAACGTGGAGTCGCGGTGACGTGAAGGAAAGTGCAACAGAGAGTAGACCGCCTTGATAGAACTTTTGATCAAGGTAAGGGTGAAACGGTGCGGTAAGAGCGCACCAGTTTTCCAGGTGACTGGAAAAGCTTGGTAAACCCCGTCCGGTGCAAGACCAAATAGGGAAACGTTTGAGGGCTGTCCGCCCAAGTTTTCGGGTAGGTTGCATGAGGTGTGCGGCAACGTACATCCTAGATGAATAATCGTTGATCTGTTTGCGGTAACAAGAGCAGGTAACAAAATTCGGCTTATCAACTGGTCAGACCGAATATTTATTTTTAATGTTGGGTAATGGATAATGAATTTTACTTGCGATATCTCCTTTAAGGAAAAAGCCAATATTTTTTCCTTTGAATATTTAAAATGCATTTTGTTTGTTTTTGAACTTGATGATGACGATTATATCTTTACAAAAAAAATTTACTCAAAGCTTATTACATCCTCCCATATCTTAGAAGATTTTCTAGATTTTCATGGAGCAAAAAAAAATAAAGAATGGATACTTTATCGTGAATTGGCGGCAACAATCCAGCATCTTTCACTGGCTTGCTATTCCCAAAGACATATTTTAAACCGGTTTAAATATTATTCTTTTGAAGATAATAATCATGAAACATTTAAACTTGAAGCATTTGATACGTTAAAAATTTTACAGCAATCCATAAAACTTGCAGCTCCTGTGGTTTTAGAGGAAGCTCGCCGCCTGAAGATCAATATACCAACTACAAGATATGATCTTAGTTATTTTCCCGGAATCTCATCTGTACAGCAGCTGGATCACAATATCGATGATTTTAATGCCAAAGATCAGCAAAAAGAGAATCTGACCCGGATTTCCAGCGAATTTTTAGAAATTGTAAAAGATTTTGATCAATTTGAATTTTATGAACGTTATGATTTAAAAAAAATAAAGGAACTTGTGCCGGGGCAAATCAATGAGGTCATTGTTAGAAGATATGAAATGTTGATTCACAATATCCAGTCTTCATTTGATTCCTATGTTGTAAATACAAAGACATCGTCGGAAAATTTTAAACTTGAACAACTCAGAAGTCATTTTTCCATTGTCTTTAATATGCTCCAGGTAACGGGCAGATTATTGCATTATTATGAACGTCATTTGCATGACATCGGATTTAAGGATGTATATAAAAATATCGGTGTATCTTTATCTGAATTTATCGATCCGGATGTTTTGTTGGATCGGGCGGTTAATTTCGGTTTGTTTTATGCCTGGAAATTTTTATCTACGGGAAAAACCCTGGCCTCAAGGATTTTGAATGAAAACATGGAAACCGGTGAGATTGAGGTCGGAATACCTAAGGAACGTGGATTTCACAGTAGACCCAGTCTTCTTGTTGCGAAAATTGTTCAGCATTATGGCGGCGAAGTCAACATGCTTGTAAATAGTGATATCTTTGATGCTGCAAGTGTTCTAGATATTCAATGGGCTGGCGGGAAAATTAAAAAGGAAGAGATCGAAACAGTACAATTTAAAGGTGATTTGCGGGCTTTAAATGATCTTAAAATCCTTGCAGCTGTGAATTATGGTGAAGACCATATGGGTAAAGGAATTCCTTTGCCAATAGAATTGTCGTATCTAATCTAAAATGTATCAAACCCAAAATTTTTCAATAATTGTTGCCGCAGGTAAGGGGTTACGGATGGGATCAAAGATTAAAAAGCAGTATCTTAATCTGGAAGGAATCCCGATTCTTGCTCGAACCATAATGGCCTTTGATAACTGTGATCAAATCAATGAAATTGTTCTGGTTATTCCAAAAATAGATCATGATTATTGTAAAAAACATATTATTGATCCATTTGACTTTGTAAAAAAGATTTATCTGGTTGAAGGCGGGAATAAAAGACAAGACTCTGTCTTAAATGGCCTCAATTGTGTCCATGATATAATGAGCCTTAATAAAGAAGTCAAAGAAGTCATTGCATTGATTCATGATGGTGTACGACCTTTTGTAAATCATAATATAATTGAAGA
>Ga0257125_1002098_pt1 | contig 17417 bp, 19 predicted proteins | sample SI106_200metaG_FD_190183 | JGI IMG/M metagenome (GOLD analysis project Ga0257125, IMG submission 190183) | Marine microbial communities from Saanich Inlet, British Columbia, Canada - SI106_200 | ecosystem: Environmental > Aquatic > Marine > Inlet | place: Canada: British Columbia | collected...
TTTGATGGTCTGACCAAAGACGATAGTATGTCAGCGTTGTATAGTTTTGTTTCCAATCCTGGGACATTGGATGTAATTGCTTTTGGATTTTTTGATCTGTCAGAAAAATCTTGGACATTAGCTTTGTTGGCTGGTGCGGCTCAATTTTGGCAATCAAAAATGTTGATGAACAAAAAACAAAAGGCTACCGGAGCTGCTGGAGCCATGACCAACAACATGTTGTACTTTATGCCATTGTTTACAATTTTTATTGGTTCTAGATTTCCAGCTGGTTTGACATTTTATTGGCTCTTGACCACCTTGTTCTCAGTTGCTCAACAATATATTGTCTTGGGTAGAAAGAAAAAACCAGAAATAGAAGTAATAGACAAAAAATAATTTTATTTTAAAAACAGGCTCGCTATTAGCGAGCCTGTTTTTTTGTTGTACACAATATTTATTCGAATAATCTATCTGGTCCAACTATTATTTTGAGTTTTTGAGGAGCCACAACAACCTCAGCTGGGGTCTTCATTATAATCTGTTCATCAGTAACTATTGAAACCTGGTCTTCTGCCTGAGAGCCAATTTTTATTTTGGTAAACGGTAGCACTGTACCAGCCATAGATTTTTTGCCAAAAACACCGCCCTTTATAGGGGTAATTACTGCTTCTAGTATACCATCTATAGGGTGTGACTTGTCAGCCACTAGTTGATCAGTACCAAAATTGTATAAAGTAATTTTATTATCCAAAGTAGTGGGCCGGACTTTGTAGTCGTTGTATTCTATCACAACGTCCCCATTTGTGATTTCAGCGCTGTTTATAAAATAATGATTATTGATTTTTCCTAGATCAATTTTTTTGATAATCCTAGAAGCCAAAACATCACAAGCCAAGACCTTTGGTGGGATACCCAGTGTTTGGGCAATTGGACTACCACCGTCAACTGGGACCAAACCCAAAGTCACATCAAGATCAGCTACGATATTGATGACTTTAGCAAAAGTTTGGTTGTTGCCAATAGCGACAACTGTTTGAACTCCCTCTTTGACACCGTCAGTGATCAGTTCTTTCATGTTTTTGAGAACCGACAAGCGAGTAATGCGCCCCTTAATACCAAGGTCAGTAATCCTCTTTTCTATTTTGATCAAGAGGTCAGAATATTTTTTGTCATTTAGGAAAGAGTCATAAATATAGAGATACATATGATCTTAATGTTTTTTATTCTTTGTCTAGTTCGTTCTCTTCTTCTTTGATTGGTTCTGCACTTGTTTCTTCTGGTGTCACACTGTCTGGATCAGTAGAAATATTAGTAACAGGCATGTTTAGTTTGCCTTGGACCAAAGCACCGCTTTCTATAGAAATGATTTGAGCCTTGATGTCGCCCAAGATGACAGCAGTACCAGTAATTTCAACCTTACCCTTTACTATAATATTTCCTTTAATCTTACCAGAGATAAAAGCATTGTTGGCTTTGATGTGAGCATCGACTGTTGCATTTTGTCCGACCTTGAGATTGTTTTTGGTTTGAAGATCACCAACCAAGATGCCCTCAATAACCAAATCTCCCTCACCTTTAAATTTTCCTTCCACCTTGACCGATGGTCCAATGATAGTCTCAATAGTTTTTTGACTAGCAATTGGTTGATTTTTTGCAAACATAGGATTATATCAATTTTTAAAGCTTAATTTAATAATATTGTAGATAAAGCTTAATGTAAATACCCCAAAAAGTCAAAAAGATTTTTGGGTATAAATTGGGCATAATTATAGACTTTTATTATACTTTGTATTAAAATTAGTCTTAGTAATTATTTAATATAATTTTATGGAAGAAATTAAAAATCTTAAAAAAGACATTTCAACTAGTTTGTTATTTGCTTTAGTTATTTTGATTATTTTTGGTATCTTAGCTTACCTTGAAAATAGTCAGAATTTATTGACTAATATTTTCTTAAAATAATATTTAACGACGCTAATTATTATTTTATTTTAGCAAAAGTAGTATAAAAATAGCTAAAAATTTAAGGCCTATTTTTGGGCTTTTTGACCCTACCTGCCGTCGCTCCTTGAGCTTTAGCAAGGCTAGTAGTTTAATATTTTTTTGTCCTTGTAGTTCAATGGATAGAACGGGGCCCTCCTAAGGCTCAAATAGAGGTTCGACTCCTCTCGAGGACACCAAAGAATTCCCTGAACAGGGATTTTTTTGATAAATAAAAAACCCCTTGATATTATCGCAGGGTTTTGTGAGGGGTGTTATTCCCCGACAACTTCGAGTGCCGAGCACTTGGGACAATTGATCTCCATGGCCACATTGAGCGGCGAATCTTCGGCGCTCAGAGTGACAACCTTACTGTCGTTGCACTCCTGACATTCGGCCACTCCAGTTTCGCCAGTACCCTTGCATTCCGGGCACTTACCTTCGGCACCGATGGGGAGACCGGTCTCTTCGGGCGTGAAAATCACAGTTTTCTTGCCCTTGCACTTATCACAGGTAGCCATTTGATAGCTCCTTGTTAGGGTTGTAGAAAAATAAAGCATGAACAATAGATTTGCTATAATAGCATGTTTATTGTATTCTGTCAAGGACATAGAACACAAAAAACCATTAAAACATAATATTTTTGATGTTTATAGCTAATATTAGCTATAAATATTTATTTCTATTAGATTTTGGCTATAAAACAAGACTTTTTGCTTTACTTGACAAGATCTATTATATATGCTAAGATGCATTATCAATCGTTTACCACACCTTCAAATTTGGAGTCAAAAGGACAGGTTTAGTTTACAAGTCTGCACAATAGCAGCACTGAACCCGGTAGGTTCTCCACAAAAAATGCCCCAAAGTACACGGGGATATTCTGCCAGGAAGACAAACTGGCTATCTAAGTCGCGTCCGAACTAAAGTCGGCGATCCTACCTTACTTTTGACTCCTACCCATTTCCTGACCCGCGTCCCTGACGACGCTCTCTGAAGGATGGGGACCCCTGACCTAATTTGGTCGGGGGTTTTTTCTTTGACTTAAAATATTAGATATGTTATTATACCCCCATAGGGTATATATGACAAAAAAATGTAATCCAACCAAAATAACCAATCGTTTGCATAGAATAGAAGGACAAGTCAGATCTATAGAAAAAATGTACAACGAAAAACGCGACATCAAAGAAATTGTGTCTGTAGTTATGGCTGCCCGAGCTTCTCTAGATAGTGTTACCAGATTACTAGTTGCTGATAAGGTAAATGGCTGTTATGATAAGCAAAAGATTGTAAAACGCGAAGAGCTAGAAAAATTAATTTCTGTATTATTTCACACAACTTAATATAAAATTTAATTAAATAATAATTAATACAAAAAAATATGGCTTTAGAACTAACAGACCAAAACTTTGATAAAGAAATCAAAGAATTCAAGGGAGTAGCCTTGGTAGATTTTTGGGCACCGTGGTGTGGACCCTGCAAAATGCAAGGACCAATCATTGACCAACTATCTGAAGAACTTAAAGACAACGACAAAGTAAAAATTGGCAAACTTAATGTCGATGAAAATCAAACCAAAGCCCAAGAGTGGCAAGTAATGAGTATTCCTACTTTAAAAATCTTCAAAGATGGTGAAGTAGTAGAGGATATGGTTGGTGTGCAAAACAAAGATGACCTAGTTGCTAAAATTAATAAACACTTAGCATAAAATTTATGGCAGATACAAAATATGATGTAGTAATTGTCGGAGCCGGTCCAGCTGGACTGACTGCAGCTATCTATACTACTCGTCGTTCAATGAAAACCTTGGTGATTTCCAAAGATGTTGGTGGTCAAATGGCATTGACCGATGATATAGAAAATTATCCAGGCTTTGAATCTATTGGTGGTATGGAGCTTGGTCAAAAAATGCAGGAGCAAGCTGCCAAAACCAAGACAGAATTTTTATTTTCTGAAGTAACCGACCTACAAAAAGACGGTGATGGTTTTGTTGTCAAAACTGTAGACAAAAAAATAAGCGCTCGGGCTGTGATTTTGGCTTTTGGACTGACTCCGCGCAATCTTGATGTACCAGGCGAAGCAGAATTGACCGGCAAGGGTGTGACTTATTGTGCTACTTGTGATGGCCCACTTTATAAAGATAAAAATGTGGCTGTGGTTGGTGGAGGCAATTCAGCCCTAGATGCTGCTGAATATATGAGCCGAATTTGTAAACAAGTTTATTTGATTCATCGCCGTGATACTTTTCGTGGTGAACAAGTATTGGTTGACCAAGTCAAGGCCGCCAAGAATATTGAGATTATTTATAATGCCAACACTACAGCCATCAAGGGCAAAGATAGAGTAGAGGGACTATCTTATGAAACTTTAGATGGTAAAAAAGAAGATATTGAAGTAGATGGCGTTTTTATTGAGATTGGTCATGTGGCCAAGACTGATTGGCTACAACCCCTGATAGAAGTAACCGATCGTCATGAGATTAAAATTACTAAAGATTGTCAGACCAATGTCCCGGGCGTTTTTGCAGCTGGCGATATTTCTGATATTACTTATAAGCAAGCAGTGATCTCTGCCGGTGAAGGCTCTAAAGCTGGTTTGCAGGCTTATCGTTATCTCCAGGGCAGTGAAGGCCTTGGACCTGACTGGACACCCAAGAAAAAATAATCAAAAGCTATGAATGCATATGACAACGCCATGCGGCAGCTGGAAAAAGCTGCCAAACTTATTAAGCTAGACAAAAAAATCTTGGCTAAATTGAGTTCACCTGAAAAAGTAGTCATGGCCTCACTACCAATTGAAATGGATAATGGCACGCAGCAAGTTTTTCAGAGTTATCGTGTGCAGTACAATAGTGCCCGTGGTCCATACAAAGGTGGTATCCGCTTTCATCCTCAAGTAGATCTGGACGAAGTCAAAGCTTTGAGCTTTTGGATGGCTATCAAAACTGCGGTAGTTGATCTACCACTGGGTGGTGGTAAGGGCGGAGTAATTGTAGACACCAAAAAATTATCACAAAACGAACTTGAAAAAATATCTCGGGCTTGGGTCAGAGCTTTTCGTCAAGTGATTGGTCCACAAAAAGATATCCCAGCACCCGATGTATATACCAATCCACAAATCATGGCTTGGATGGCAGATGAATATTCCAAACTAGAAGGCAAACCCTCTTTGGGTGTTGTGACTGGTAAGCCACTAGACTATGGTGGGTCACTTGGTCGTGATTCTGCTACTGCCAAAGGTGGATATTATGTTTTGCTAGAAGCTTTGAGAGAACTTGATATAGATATAAAGAAAACTAAAATTGCTATCCAAGGTTTTGGTAACGCTGGTAGTATTGCGGCTGGGTTATTGTATGACGCCGGTGCCAAAGTTGTGGCCTTAGCTGACTCCAAAGGTATGATTTATAATTCTCGAGGTTTTAATATCAAGAAAATTATAGAACATAAAAAAACCAAGAAGAGTATTGTAAGTTTTCCGGGTGCCAAAAAAATAAAACCAGAAGAGTTTTTTGCTTTGGATGTCGATGTCTTGATCCCAGCCGCTCTAGAAAATCAAATCACTCGTGATAATGTAGATGGCATCAAAGCCAAGATTATTTTGGAGCTAGCCAATGGTCCGACAACCCCAGAAGCCGACGAAGTATTATACAAAAATAATATTATAGTAATCCCTGATGTCTTAGCTAATGCTGGTGGCGTGACTGTTTCATATTTTGAGTGGTTACAAAATATTTCTAATAACTATTGGACCCTAGAAGAAGTAGACAAAGAATTGTCAGAAAAAATGATTCCCGCTTGGCAATCTATCTGGGATAGAGCCAAAGAATTAAAAACAGATTTACGCACAGCTTCTTTTATAGTAGCTATTGAGCGTATATCGGCAGCTATAAAAATACGCAGTTAAAAATAAATAAATTTAAAACCCTGTACTTAATAGTACAGGGTTTTTGTTTATGCCGCTCTTTCGACAGCATAGAAAAGATCTTGGAAGAAAGGATTGACGCCCAAAGCTTGGGACATCATCATGCCATCTTCAAACTCCATCAAGCCTAGCTTGATAGCAGTGACCATCATCACTGCTTCGTCAGCCCTTTCCGGAAGACCAGAAAATGACAAGATAAAGTCTTTGGCTCGGATAGCTCCGCCCCATTTGCCCCAGGGATCACCAAAATCAGATTGTCCTATGATTCTTTGCTCGGGATCGCGGCTCTGATAGCTACCTACATGGGTTGAGCTATAGACGCCCAAGCGTTCACCTTTTTCCAAAGACAAGATCATATACTTGACCTGCTTGTCGATGAGTACTTCACCTAAGGAAGTACAGAGCAGCATTTCGTGAAGCTCACCCTGTCTGATGGTGAAATAACCACCAGTCCCTTTGTGTTCGGGTAAAGTGAGATAAACATCTAAGACAGATTGGGCTACTTCGGCCCAGCGGCATCTTTCGGCTATAGTCAGCAAGGTCTTCTCCTTTATTTGATGATGTGGAACAAAGCAATGTCAATGATGTGGTGATCGTTGGGATATTTGTCGTAGAGTAATTCTTTGAGTTGAGACCCTCCAGTTTTGGAAGTGCCATCACGCAACTTGGTACCACGATGCGTAAAAGCATCAATGAAGTCACAGACCGAAATCAGAGCTGAAATATCCAAAAACTTTTTGACAGTTTCTGGACTCCAAGATCTAGGCAGTTCTTGAGTAGTCAAACCATAGCCTTGTGAGTATATGGCATGGTGTAAACCAGCACACATGGCAGTAAAACCATGACCCAGGGTTTTGAGTATTTTGAAACCATTGATAGCATGAGTTTTGATTTCAGCATATTCTGCTTCGTCAATCTCATGACCATCAAAAAGCTTGGCTGGTAAAATGTATTTACCAATGTCATGTAAGAGACCTGCAAAGAAAGCAGCCTTGGTATCCCAATCTAGATTTTTGGCAGTAGCCTCTGATGCTAGAGCTACCCGTTGCATATGCAGCAGGGTTGATTCGTGATTGATACGACCCATAGCCATAAACAGACGAGCAGTATGATCTAGCTGACCATCAGGATCATAGTGGGCTATTCGTCTGGCTATTTTCATATCCAGTTTACTCATTGTTTCTCCTTTGTTTTCTTTATGTAAATGTTCGTAGATTCGTATCAAATTAGCATTTTAAACAATAAAAGTCAATACTTATTGACAATAATTGATTTTTTGTGTTAACTTGAGTAGATTTTATGTGCTATACTCCGAGGGATCACAAAAAGTTCTTTACAAAACCGTCAAAATACACGAAAGAAGGTGGATCATGGGTGCTGCTGTACCGCAAGTATTGTATCCCAAAGTCAATCTCTGGGAGAGCCGCTTTGAGGAGGAAGACAGGCTCCAGATTATCAACGAAAGAGACTTTCCTCAGCAAGAAATCTTGGAAAGTCTGGGTCTCGATAAGTCATCATTGCGAGGTAGTTTTGGCATTTGTGATGATGAAGAGATCAAGTCTCGCCATGCTTTAGTGGCCTTCTTACTCGACAACCCGGATTTTTTCAAGTGGATCAGGAATCTGGACTCCAGCACTAGTCTGCCGACTAGTGAGGATGCTTTTTTGAATTTCTATGATCCCAACCTGGCGCTAAATCCTTTCTGGCAGCAGGTCTACAGGTTTTTGGATCTGGTCAAGGGCGACAATGTGCCACCAAAGCTTGGGATGATCGCAGACACCCTGCGTGCAGCTCTAGAGCTGCAGGAGCCGGAAAAGCAAATGGCTACAACCATTGCTGAACGTCTGCAATCTGTTTCTGCCTTTGAGGGGTTAATGGAGTTTAACATCAGTCTCGAGATCAATGAGCGTGAGCCAACCGATGAAGATCCTCGTTGGAAAACCGTCAAGATCGATGATCTAGACTGTTGGGGTGAAGACCATGTCTTTGGTCATCAGCAGTACTCATTTAGTCTCAACGATCTACGTCAGGAGCATGCTCCTGATTGGGCGTTTAATTGGAAACTGCCGTGGAATTGGCTGGGCTTGGGAGCTATCTTCCGGCTGGTTGCTCACAATCAGAATCAAGCGCGTCGCAATCGTGCTTTTCAAGGTATGGTTATTCGTGGTCTGTCCAAGAGGATTAGACCGGACATTACCAGTGCTGTCCGCAAGCGCTTGGAAGCGGCCCTAGATGAAGGTCAGCTTGAGTTGCTGAAAAACGGCCAGGTAACTGTCTATGTTGACTATTCCAAGGAAGGCCTGAAAGTGGCCATTCTGGATGTCAAAGCAGAGTATCAGACCTTGGAAGAGGGTACTTCAACAAATGACCCTTTCCAAAATTTCTTCAAGGGCTACTCCGGTGAGCAGAGGACTCAGATCGAGAAGGCTCGTAAGGTCTATTGGCAAGAGATGAGTGGGGTCATGCAGGGCAATACGACCAATGAGATCAGAGCAGCCTTGCTGGAATTTGACAATAACTTCTTTGGGCGTCGTATCAATGTGCCTGCACCGACTCTGGACACCCAGTTCCGCTGGTTTGCTATCAGCAACATGTACCAGGGTGCAGAGTTTGGTGAGCTCTATGATGCTCTCAAGGATTTGCGCAGCTTTTTCCAGACTCACTGCAATCGTCTCAAAACCGTGGCTGATGTAGTTCATCAGATTACAGTCAAAGCCAAGAAGCTCAAGGTGCCAGTCTGTGTGCCTGAGGTCGTTGACAACGGGCATGTCATTTCCTTTGCCAAGCTATATCCGACACATCTGCTTTTCCGTCTCAGACCTGATCAGGTCGTACCGATCAACAAACTGCCCGAGCTCAATGGGCAAATGATTGGCCTGACTGGTGAGCATGGCGGTGGTAAGACCGAGACTCAGATCTCGGTGGTGGTCAATATCTTCCTGGCACAGAGTGGCTTGCCGGTCTTTGGCGAGTACTTCCGCTTCAACGTCAAGAAGGTACTGGGTATGGTCTTTATTGCCGAGCGCGGCAAGGGAGGCTCTACCTGCGAGATGGTGTTGGACAAGATCAAAAACGTGCTGGAAGGTATTAAAGGTATGCCGGGACGTGAAGTGGTCTTGGTCTTGGACGAAGTCGGTACTGGTACTCAGGAGATTGCTGGCTTTGAGCTTGGTCGTGACCTACTACTCAAGCTGGCTGATCAGCAGATTTCAGTTCTCTTTAGTACCCAGATCACTTCTTTGGCTGAATTTGCAGCCTCTGATCTGTCGGCCATGTGTTTTAAACTGGACGACAAGCATCGTGTTAGTGAGGGCATTGGCGATGGTGGTATGGACAGGCTTCGTAAGAAGAAAGGCTTGGACAAACTACTGCGCGTTGCCTAGATTCACAAAACCCTCGTTTGAACAACGAGGGTTTTTTATTTTTTCTTGACAAGTATTTTATAAATGTTAATATGGAATCGACAAAATAATACATCAAAGCAAAAACCCGCCAAAAGGCGGGTTTTTGCGAAGAAAAGCGATTTTGAGAGCTAACTAGGTTAGTCTCAGTAGTAGAGTACTACAAAAAATGTATTTTGTCAAGGTTAATTAACTAATTCCGCCGTCGGTGGATGAGGAAAGAAAAGCGTTATGGACTTGAACAAAGTAAGTCTAATTGGCAATTTGGCCAAAGATCCAGAAGCCAGGACATTACCCTCTGGTCAAAGCGTAGCTTTATTTAGTATTGCTACCAATTATGCTTGGCGTGATGCCAAGACCAAAGAAAAAAAGAACAGAGCAGACTTTCATCGAGTAGTTGCTTGGGGAAAATTGGCTGAGATTATTACTACTTATCTCAAAAAAGGCTCCAAAGTATTTTTGGAAGGTCGAATTCAAAACAGATCATGGGAAGATAAAAACAAGAATAAGCGATATATGACTGAAGTGGTTGCTTCTGACTTGATTATGCTGGGTGGTTCCAACAAAAAAGCCGTAACCGGTGATGAAACTGCCAAAGAAGAAATCGATGTAGAGGAAATCCAGATTGAAGAAGATAAATAATTGTTGTTTTGACTTGAGATCTGGAGTTTGCCTGTATCTCCAGGTCTTGATCAAATTAGTAATTTTAATAATATGAAGAAAGCGATTTTTATTTTGTTATTTTTAATTGCCTGGCCAGCACATGCTCTAGAAACTGATCTGATATTTTCAGAAATCATGTATGACTTGCCAGGTGGCGACAATAATCACGAGTGGCTTGAGATTTTTAATACTGGTCCAGACAGTGTTGAAGTCCTGACTGGCTCAGGTGGTAATACTTGGCGTTTCAATGATGGTTCAAATCATACTTTGAATTTATTGCAAGGGACCACGACTATAGCTACGCAAGAATATTTTGTGTTAGCCGATGATGCTGAACAATTTTTATTAGACTATCCAGATTATTCTGGGATTATTTTTGATACAGTCATGAGTTTGTCTAATTCAAGCTCGACCTTGTCTCTAAGTTTTGATGGGGGAGATAGTTTTCCTATTTTGACTAGCTATAGTTCTGAGCAGGGAGCAGACGGCAATGGCTTTACGTTAGAATGGGAAGATATTTGGCGTGAAAGCTATATACAGGGTGGTACCCCGGGTCAAGCTAATAGCTTGCCGCAAGAAGATCCTCCTGATGATGATCCACCTGAAGACGATCCGCCCGAGGAAGATCCTCCACAGGATGATCCACCTCCACCGCCAATAAATTTTTGGGATTTTATAAAGATTAATGAGTTTTTACCCAATCCGGAGGGCAGCGATGATGGAGAGTGGATAGAGCTATACAACTCAGGCAATAGTCCAATTGATCTGATGGGTTTTAAACTACAAGATAATTCAGCTCGTATTTATACTTTAGGCGAGCATGTTTTGTCTGGCGGAGAATATTTGGTTTTAGATAAAAATACAACAGGCATATCTCTAAATAATACTGGCGGCGACAGTGTAAATCTTTATAATCCTAATAGTGAGTTATTAGAATCTGTAATTTATCAAGACACAGCCCAAGAGGACAAGAGTTTTGCCCGACAGGGTGATGCCTGGCAGTGGACCATCGAGCCCACTCCAGGCAGTGTCAATATTTTCGTAGCCAATCAGCCGCCTGTGGCTAGGATTTCTCTAGAATCAGATAGTAATAAAGCAGGAGATGAAATAATTTTGTCTGCCGAATTATCTCAAGACCCCGAAGAAGGTCAATTAGAGTACTTATGGGATTTTGGTGATGATACTAGTGGCGATGAAATAACAGAAAACCATGTTTATGAGGCTGCAGGCAGTTATTTGGTTAAGTTGACAGTCACTGATTTAGAAAATCTTAGTCATGAGGTTACTCTAGTGCTTGAAATCGAAGAAGAGGTTGTTGATATTAAACTAGATAATATACAACCCATAGACTTTGAGCTAGATGATCTGATAATTTCGGAGTTTATTCCCAACCCGGAGGGCAGCGATGATCACGAATGGATAGAATTATATAATAATTCAGATCAAGACATAAATTTACTTGGTTGGCAGGTAGATGACCAGGATGGCGGCAGCAAACCTTATATTATACAAGAAGAGCTTATTATATTAGCCAATAGTTTTTTGCTAATACCTCGTGAGCAAAGCAAAATTACTCTAAATAACTCAGAAGACAGTGTTAGATTACTTACCCCACTAGGTGAGGTCTGGCAAGAAGTAGAATATCAGGGGATTTCTGAGGGTCAATCTCAGGCTTGGGACTTTATAAACCAAGAATGGTTTGTTAGTGACGCTATAACCCCAGCAGAAACTAATATTTTTATCGAAGTTCAGGCAATTATTCATAATATTAGTGACTTGGAAAACTTTTCTAAGAACGATCAAATAATTATAAATGGCATTGCTCTGTATGATGTAGACAAAACTAAACGCAGTTTGTATTTGGTAGAAAAAATTGGCGAAGATTTTTATTATGATAATATTTTGGAAATTTATTCTCATCAAAAAGATTGGCCTGAGATCAAGCAAGGAGATTATCTAGAGGTAGCTGGCAAAATTTCCAAAACAGGTGACTTGCCTCGAGTCAAAATAAAAACCAGAGACAATATATTTGTAAATAATTTGGAATTAAAATTATCTGAACCAGAAATCACAGAAGCCCAAGATATTGAAGAAGAATTTTTGGGCAATCTGGTCAAAGCCAAGGGCGTGGTAGTAAAAAAATCCGGCAAGAGTGTTTATCTGGCTAGCGACATAGACGAAGATTGGCAAGTCAGAGTCTACAGCAAAGAATCTTTGAAAGATTTGAACATCAAGAAAGGCAGTGAGATAATTGCTAGTGGGATTTTGTCTGAAACTGATAGTGGCTTTAAATTATCTTTGTTGGATATTGCAGATATTTGGGTCTCGCAAGAAGTCCTGGGTATCAAAGAAGAAGAGTCAAACATTGAACACCAAAGTGATACACAAATTAGCACTAGTAGCACTCAGATTTTTGGACAAGACAGACAAGCTAGTATCAAAAAAATATTAGTGTTTATATTGGCTGGCGTATTTGTGCTAGCTTTGGTCTATTTTTTGAAGAAAAAAAAGAAACCCATTCTGAATTAGAATGGGTTTTAAAGCAGGCCTTCGACTCGTGGGTCGATGTTGCCATGTTCTGTGCCTACAAAGACAATGGTATCGCAAGTAGCTGGGTCATTGATAAAAACGTGTTGACTGACTTGCTTGCAAGTAGCCCTGGTTAGGTCAATGACCAGTGGTGATTCATTACTGGTTTCCCAGCCATGGCTATAGCGTAGTGCTGCTCCGCCACGATTTTTGGCTAGCCAGTCAAAAGCAACTATGATTTGTTCGTTGCTGACCTCTATAGCAGCGATCTGACCTCGTAAGAGTTGATTGCGTGATAGATTGCGCAGCTCTAGTTGTTTGCCTTTGAAAGGGGCAAACAGCTCTGCACTAGGTGTGACTACGGGATTGTGCATGATTTGCTCCTTTTGTTTGAGAAAAGATCCAAAGTATCCACCACATATTTTAGTACCAGCAAAAATTATTGTCAAACAAAAATTCCGCCTATTGGCGGAATGGTGCCTCTATTTTACCAAATCCGAACCTATTTTCAAAACAAATCATATTAACAAAATAGGAACGCACGGAGTGCGTGCTGTCCATTGTGTGCGCCTGAGGGCGCACACTCGCCACGGCGAGAGCCTGTGGTAATTCTGCACCAACTCTCCGCTAGGAGAGTTTAGTGGTAACTTTCGCAACAACACCGCACCACACTCACCTCGCTTCACTCGGCGAGCCGTCCGCCAAAACCATTTCCTTTCAATTTTTTGTTCGGCTCCTCCCCAGACCCCTCCACCGAAAAAGAAAGAAAGGTAAGGAAATGGTTTTGTCGGTCGGGTTCGCAAAGAAATTCCAAAACAACAAACTAAAAACAAGTTTTATTGCTTACGCAATATCGTTTGTTGTTTCTCCATTTCTTTGCAAACTGTGGTGCTACGCCTGTGGTGACTTGAAAGCACGCTCGCCAATGAGAAACACTCGCAATGGCACTCATTTCGTTCGTATGCCTGCTTGGTGTTCTCGTGGCTCGCTTAGTGAGCAATATTATTTCATATACTCCGATGGTTTGATATTTTTTAATCTCCTGAAAACAACAATGCTGACAAGGAGGAAAATAAGCATAAATAAAAGAGAGAGCCCAGCAAAATTTACCCAGTCAAAATGTATGGGCAGATTTGCGGTAATTGTCCTTTCTATTGCATTTTCCTCGGGCAAAAAATGTGGTTTTGCCGAAAGTTCCCACGGCAACTCCATAGAGATTGTTTGCGCACGGAGCACAAACAATGACCCTATTGCCAATATGTTTCCAACGATAAGTGCGACTGCCAACAAAATTGCACTTTCAGAAATGAATTGCTTTTTTAAGTCTTTAAAACTCCATCCAATCATTCGCAATATGGCAATTTCTTTTTCTCTTGTTTTTAAGTTGTAACTAATAAGCAAGCTAAACACAATAAGTAAAATAATACCCAGTACAACAAACATTGTTTTCCCTAGAGATGATACGAGTTTAATCTGTTCTAGCACCTCTTGACTAAAAGTCTTTTCACTAAATACGATGTATTCTTTATCTAATTGTTTTATGGCACTTTCTTTATCGCCTTGCCATTTTGGGTTTATATCCAATGACACCACATTCACAAAATCGGTATTATTGAACCCGTACACTCTCTGCATTTCTTTTGACCCTCTTACTATCCCTTGCGCATCTTTTAGATTTATATAAATATCTGCCGGAATGATATTGCCAGTGAGATTTGCTTTGAGTATCCCCGTAACCGCAAAGGCGTTTTTGCCAAAATTGATTTTATCTGCGAGTTTCAGATTATGTTTTTGCGCAAAGTCAGCGGTAATAAGCGCGTTTTTGCCAGATATATCAAATACGCCCTGCTCTACATTTTGTTTCAAAAGTTTTGCAAAGGATGAACCCTTGTCTTGCACGCCGAAGGTAGTTTTAAAATACTTATCACCAAAATACCAAAAGTACAGCCCGCTATCTGATCCTTGCACAAAATCAAGCTCGCGCAGTGGCGCAATCTCGTCATCATAGATAGGTCCGTTGGAATGTGGGAAAATGGCGCCGACCATGTGCTCCGGAATTTGACCCGTCTTTTGTACAACTACCCCAACACCAATTTTTTGAAACGGCAATGACGCCACTTCCGGCAAAGTCTTGTTGAGTGCAAGGAGTGCTATTGTGAGCGCAAAATAAATAGCGATACTTATAACGAGTATTATGGTCTTGACCTTGTGCCTATTAAAAAAGGATTTAAAATAACTGAGTATCATATATCTATAATGTAAAATTCTGGTTGAGTAATATCCCTGTTTTTATCTCTGGCAAAATAAAGAGGGTAAATATCAAGAACAAGATAAGTGCTATGCCAAGTGCTGAAACAATGACAAATGATGATTCAATGGCCACCCACTTGCGTACATCGGCCTTTGGCCAGCCAATCATCTGTAATATATCTGTTTGATTGCGAAACTCCATTCTGTTCATTTTTAAAATCCAAAAAACCAAAAATAACACCAAGACACTTATTGCAGACGCAAAATATGTGCCGAATTGATACATAATACTATTAAACGATGATAGGTTCTTGAGCAATCGGTCTTTGGTGAGTACGGAAAAATTCGGGAAATTACTCTCGATATTTTCTTGTACTTTTGATAAGAAGGAGGCACTTTCGAGTGAAATATATACTTGATTTACTACTGAGTTGCTTTTGTCAATGAGTTGTAAAGCGCTATCGTACGGTATAAAAACTTGCGCGTTTGAAAGGTTGCTCTCTTCCTTAAAATCAACAATACCAACAATTTTATAGTCGCGGCCATTTATCTTATAATTGCTGTGCAGTGTATAGCCAAATAATTTTGCAAAGTGCCGCTCCAGTATTACCTCACTCGCAGTATTGCTCGTAAAAAACTCACTTTGAGGCACGAGCCACTCTTGTATTTTGCGCAAGCCAACTTGCGGTTCGTCAATATCTAATCCAACAATAGTCCTGTTATTTTGAATATCAAATTGCCAGAGAATAAGTGCTGTGGAGACTTCTTGTATCTCCTTTTGTGCTTGGAGTGTATCTTTTGTCTCGATCTTCGAGAATGATGCAAGGTTAAACGGCTCAATGACCCCTGTTGTCTTTATGGTATCCGCACTTTTGTTTGTCTGGTCCTTCTGCAAAATAATTTCTGTTTGCAGTGAGCTTAGAGGCGCGTCAGCCAATGTCCTTATTTTTTGCGTAAACAAGACAGACGCCAGCACAAGAAAAACCAAAAAAGAAACAAGCAGGGCGGTAAGCGCGACTTTTTGCCAATAGAACTTCAGGTTCTTAAAAACGATACTTATCATCATCTTGTTATTTATTATCAGAAAGCACCCTCTCTAGATCATCATATCCCCACGGCCCTTCAAAACCGGGGATAAACGAATCACCTTTTGGAAAATTCTGAAAGCTTATTTGTGCTCCATCAATGGTAAAAGTGTTTATGCCACCGATAAATATAGCTACCGGCATATGCCCCTCCAGACCGTACTCTGCTACTTTTGAACTACTGCTCTCATTATCAAAGTCGTATTCCTTGATTACGTATTCTGGATATTTTTTGATGATTTCTTTGGCTTGCTCAACGACCGCAACGGCTGGGGCGTGCGGAAGATGAAATATTTCAACAAGATGTTTGTCTACGTTCTGTGCATTTTGCGTATCAAGTACAGCAGGCTGTTTTGGGACGAAAAGTAAGTAATACACACCACCAAGGAGCAGCATTGCAGTGATAACGATTATTGTGATTTTTGTGTTCATAGTATTTGAAGTTTATAATTAGTTAATTGATACGATTTTTGTGCCTTACTCGCGATTTCTTTGTCATGGGTTATAACGATAAAAGTTGTGTCCAGTTCGTCATGTAATTTTTCAAAAAGTGTAATAATTTCCTCTGATGTTCTTTCGTCCAGATTTCCAGTTGGTTCATCTGCAAGCACAAGCTTTGGCATGCCCACCAAACTCCGCGCGATCGCGACTCTTTGCTTTTCTCCACCACTGAGGTTGTCCACCAGCTTGTCTAATTTGTCTTTCAGGCCAACAAGCGTGACCATCTCATTTACCATGTCTTTTCTTTTGTCCCTTTCAATATCTTTTCGCGGATGCAGGGCAAGATACACATTGTCGTACACAGAAAGTGACGAAATAATTTTAAAATCCTGAAAAACGATGCCGATATTCATCAAGCGAAACCGCGCGAGTTGCTCTTCGTCAAAGTTGCTTATGTCCTCATCATTAAAAAATATCTTCCCCTCATCAGTGCGCACAAGACCAGAAAGTATTGAAAGTAGTGTTGTCTTGCCGACACCAGACTTACCAACAATGCTCACAAACTCCTTTTGTCCAACGGTAAAGTCCACAGCATCTAATATTTTCTGAGCACCATACTTTTTTGAAATTGATTGCAGTTTTAACATAGTTTATTTCTTGTAAAGATTAATGATATTTTCTAATTTTTTTATTTTTGTTACAGAGACTTTCTTATCAGATGAAAATTCATTAAGAATAAAATTCTTAAGCGTGTTTGCTCGTAGCGTATCAAAAGACTTGGCAATAGAGGTTGAGAGTTGAGCTATTTCACCACAGCACTTATTGTCCTCAATATATTTTTTGAGTGTTTCAATCTGCCCTTGAATACGGTTGAGGTGCTGTATATTTTGCGTACATTGTTTTGTTGCAACTTTCATATTTTGTCAGAAAAATAATTTCTCATATACCCCCACCCCTATATGATATCAGAACTAGCAAAACAAAACAAGAACTCCTAGGTTTTTTATTCTATAGTGATGTAATTCAAATATCATTAAAGCAGTACTATCTATTGGTAGCGAACCCGACCGACAAAACCATTTCCTTACCTTTCTTTCTTTTTCGGTGGAGGGGTCTGGGGAGGAGCCGAACAAAAAATTGAAAGGAAATGGTTTTGGCGGAC
>Ga0257125_1002101_pt1 | contig 17404 bp, 12 predicted proteins | sample SI106_200metaG_FD_190183 | JGI IMG/M metagenome (GOLD analysis project Ga0257125, IMG submission 190183) | Marine microbial communities from Saanich Inlet, British Columbia, Canada - SI106_200 | ecosystem: Environmental > Aquatic > Marine > Inlet | place: Canada: British Columbia | collected...
ACTGGCTCGAAGTCCTTTTGTCGGTCTTGAGCTTCCACTGCTGGGGCACGATCGGCAGCTGCGCCATCGACCAGCGCTCGTTCCAGGGAGGGCCGTAGTCGTCCGGCTCGGCAAAGTGGACCAGATGCCCCAACGCCCAGGTGACGATGTACCCGTCCCCCTCCAGACAGCCCTGGCCCTTGCGCCGAATGCCCAGAACTCGGGCAATATCCCGCGCCACACTCGGTTTTTCCGCCACCACGACCGTAGTCAAAACGGTTATCCTCGAAAAGGTCCAAATAATTGCACAACGACTCGGCCAAATTTCCTTATATTAGGCGCCTGACAAAATTCGGTCGACATCTGCAATTTACACGACAGAGTGGACACAATCAATTTTTAATAAGGAGGTCCGATATGGCCAGGGGTTTCATGGGCAAGATCCTCAACGTCGATCTATCCACCGGCCAGCTGAGTGACGAAACGCTGGACGAGGGACTCTGCAGGGACTTTCTGGGTGGCTACGGCATCGGCGCCAAACTGCTCTACGATCGCATGAAGCCGGGCGTCGACGCCCTCGGTCCCGACAACCTGCTGGGCATCTTCACCGGGCCGCTGACCGGCTCGCCCAGCATCGAGGGGAACCGCTTCGTGGTCGTCTGCAAGTCGCCACTCACCGATACTTGGGGCGACGCCAACTGCGGCGGCACCTTTGGCCCGCACCTGAAGTTCGCCGGCTACGACGGCATCCTGGTCAGCGGCGCGGCGGAAAAGCCGGTCTATCTGAGCATCGAGAACGGGCAGGCGGAGCTGCGCGAAGCCGAATCCCTGTGGGGCAAGGACACCAACGAGACCGAGGATATCCTCAAAGAGGCGCACGGCGAGACCAAAGGACGCAACGGCAAACCGGTCGAAGTCGCCTGCATCGGCCCGGCGGGCGAGAATCTCAGCCTGCTGGCGGCGATCATGAACGACAAAGGCCGCGCCGCCGGACGCTCCGGCGTGGGCGCGGTGATGGGCTCCAAAAAGCTGAAGGCGATCGTCGTCTCGGGCAGTGCCGAAGTGCCGCTGGCCGATCCCGAGAAGACGCAGGCGGTGCGCAAGGAGTATATAAAAAAGAACGGCGGGTTCCACGATATCCTGGCCCAGTATGGCACGGTCGGCATCACCGGCGACTCGGCCATGAGCGGCGATTCCCCGGTCAAGAACTGGGGCGGCGTCGGCCCGGTTGACTTCCCCACCGGCGCGGAAAACTTCAAGGACGAGACCGTCATCGCCTATCAGGACAAAAAATACGGCTGCTGGCGCTGCACCATGGCCTGCGGCGGCCACATGTCGGTCAAAGAGGAAGGCCCCTATAAGGGAGTCGCCCACCACAAGGTGGAGTACGAAACCGCCGCCGCCTGGGGAACGATGACCCTGATGGACAAGTTCCCGCCGTTGATCAAGCTCAACGAGTTGTGCAACAAGTTCGGTTTCGACACCATCGGCACCGGCTGCACCGCCGCCTTTGCGGTGGAGTGCTATGAGAATGGCATCCTGACCAAAGAGGACACCGACGGCCTGGAGCTGACCTGGGACAACGACGAGGCGCTGGTCGCCCTGCTCGAAAAGATGGGCAAGAGGGAGGGCATCGGTGCGCTGCTGGCCGACGGCTCGCGCAAGGCGGCCGCCGCCATCGGCAAGGGGGCAGAGCAGTACGCCATGCACGTGCAGGGCTCCGAAGTCCCAATGCACGACCCAAAGTTCCAGCCCGGCCTGGCTACCTCCTACAAGATGGACGCCACGCCCGCCCGCCACACGCAGGGGCAAGAAGATATGCCGCCGATGCTGGACGACTGGCCCGAACACGACAAATACGTGTACACCGGCAAGGGGGAACTGCACAAGAAGTGCAGCGGGATGATCCACGTGGTCAACGCCGCGGGCGTCTGCATGTTCGCCTACCTGTCCTACGACTGGAACTTCGTGCCTTCCTTCCTGAGTGCGGTAACCGGTTGGGATATCGACACGGACGAGTGCTACAAGATCGGCGAGCGAATCGCCAACATCCGCCACGCCTTCAACCTGCGCGAGGGGCTCAATCCGATCGAGTTCAAAGTGCCGAGTCGGCTCATCGGCGATCCGCCGCAGACCGAAGGGAACGTGCGCGACATCACCGTGGACATCGACACCCAGGTGCGCGATTACTGCGCGGCCATGGACTGGGATCCGGAAACCGCCGTGCCCAGCAAGGAGCGGCTGCTGTCGCTGGGGTTGGAAGAGGTGGCAAAGGACCTGCATCCCTGAAACGGGACAGCCCATGAGAATTCAAAGTCGGACGGCCGCGTTCCCCCGGGGACGCGGCCGTTGTCGTCTATCGCGCTGAAAAGCCGGCAACCGGGATCATTTGCAACCGATTCCCGTATATCTGCTTTAGAGAGAAGAATCGGATGGAAAATTTGAAATTAAAATATTGTTTTATATTGTTTTATGCTGTCTTTTTGACATCGGCTGCGGCCGCGGAAATCGAGGTAGCAACGATAGATTGGAAGCCCTATTCAGGTCGGGATCTCACCAACTACGGCTTCACATCGGAGATCGTCTCCAAAGCATTTGAGCGGAGTGGCCTCGGTGTTAAATTCACCTTCTTGCCCTGGAAAAGAGCCCGCCAGGAGACCGAGATGGGAAAGATCGACGTGCTCTCCCCCGCCTATTTTTCTGCGGAGAGAGCTCAAATCTATGCCGTTTCGGAACCGTACGCCTGGAGCACGCTGGTCTTTTGTAAAAAGAAAGGTAAAGATATAACATACAAGGAGTTAAAAGATCTCAAGCCATACAAGATCGGCGTCGTGATGGGGTACGTCAATTCTCCTGAGTTCGACCGGGCAGATTATTTGCAAAAGGACTCCGCACCGTCCGACCTGCTGAATCTGAAAAAACTGCTGGGCGGACGCGTGGATCTCATCGTGATCGATAAATTCGCCGCCGTCGACCTGCTCGCCCATAACCCCAAACTGAAAACCACGCCGGACGACATCGTTTTTCTCGATCCGCCCGTGGCGGTGCATCCCATCCACATCCTGATCTCGAAAAAAACCCCGGATTTTGCCCGCAAGATGGAGGCGTTCAATAGCGGTCTGCAGGAGATCACCAAAGATGGAACTGTGGAAAAAATTCTTAAAAAACACGGACTTTCTGTCGATAAGTAATGTGGGAGCTTGTCGCTGAAATAAACTCTGGGAATTTTTCGAGCCTTCATGAAGAACTGGAGTATCGGGGTAAAATTGGCGCTGCAGATCACCCTCGTGATCGTCTCGGTCATGGCGGTCATCGGCGTTCTGGGCGTCTACCAGCAGGAGAGGAAGTTCACCAGTATCCTGCTGGCGCGGGCCGAATGGGCGCTGCAGCAGCTGGCGATCAACCTGGAGATGCCGATGTGGAATCTGGACGACGATCAGGTCGACCATATCCTCCAGTCCTACCTCTCCGACGCGGATATTCTATCCATTGAGATCGCAGAACCCGAATCCGAACAGCTCATACGGCACGTGGCAAAGGACCCAACTACCCTCGAATCGGTCGACTTCGACCTGGATGCACCGAGGGAATTTTTCTATGCCGACGCTTTTTCCCGGCAAGCGGAGATCATCCACGAAGAAGAGGCCATAGGCCGGCTCGAAATTGTGTTCTCGCGCCAGTTCATCACCTCCCAGAGACAGGAGACGATGGCGATGATGGGCATCGCCCTGCTCTCCCTGATCTGCGTGGAAACCCTCATTCTCCTGTTTCTGGTCAAGAAAAAGATATCGGACCCGCTGGCGGCCAATGTGCAGGCCGCCACCCGGATCGCCCAGGGGGATGTCGACATCCAACTGCCGGAGATCCGCTCGGAGGACGAGATAGGATCGCTGAACGCCGCGTTCCATCACATGATCGCCTATCTGCGCGAGATGGCCTCTCGGGCGACGCAAATCTCCACCGGCGATCTGCGGAACGAATTCGTCCCAAAGTCGCGGGAAGACGTGCTGGGAGAGGCATTTCTCCAGATGACGCGCTATCTCAACGAGATGGCGGCGACGGCAACCGCCATCTCCACAGGCGACCTCCGCCAGGACGTCGAACTCAGCTCGCAGCACGATGCGCTGGGCAAGGCGTTTCTGCAGATGGCGTTTCTGCGCCGCATCGTCGGGCAAATCATGGACGGCTCGGTGCAACTCGAAACCTCCTCCGTTGCGCTGGGCCAGCTGAGCATCCAGATGGCCGACGAGGCAAAACGATCGTCCGAACAGACGCACAGCATCTCTTCCAGCAGCGGCCAGGTGAGTCAGCACGTCACGGATACCGCTTCGGCGGTGAACGAATCCTCCGTCACCATCCGCGAAATCGCCGCCAACACCCGCAAAGTCGCCGAAATCGCCAACCGGGCGATGGGGATCGCCCAGGCGGCCAGCGACGTGATCGAAACGCTGGCCGTTCACTCCAGAGAGATTGGAAAATTCGTCGATATCATAGGCGACGTCTCCCATCAGACCCACCTGCTGGCGCTCAACGCCTCGATCGAAGCCTCTCGATCGGGGGAGGCGGGCAGGCGCTTTGCCGTGGTCGCGGGAGAAGTGAAAGAGCTGGCCGGGAAAACCGGCCAGGCGGCCGAGGACATCAATCGTCGGGCCCAGGCGATCCAGGCGAGCAGTGGTGAATCATCAGAGGCGATTCAGCAACTCTCCACCATCGTCCAGGAGGTGGATCTGCTCACCACAGTCATCGCCGATTCCGTCGAGCAGCAAAACGCCACGCAGCAGCATATATCGAACAATATGACCAGCCTCACCGGCAGCGGTGAAGACATCTCCCGCACCATGACCGACATCGCCGTTTTCTCCGACCATATCTCGGAGCGGGCGAGCTCCGTTCAAAAGGCGGCTCAGGAGTTGACCGGAATCTCCGGAAAACTGCAGCAGGTGGTGGAACAGTTCAAGATATAGCCTCGCGAAAGGGGAAATACAGAGGCGCCCGGGGAAGTCTGATCCCGGGCGCCTCTATCAACGATAGAATTCTGTAGCTAAACTACCTCTGCCGAAATGGCATAGCGCAACCCATCCCGTGCATTCTCTCCGTACGAACAATTCGCCACGATCAAGACGATGTGGTCGACGTCGCCGCTGGTGAAGTTTTGCATAGAACTCTCTAATGTCCGTTCCTCCGATGCTGGCTCGAGAACTACCGTTTCTCCCTTCGACCAGTTGGTGGTCACCACAGCGAGGATTCCCTTGAGCTGTTCTATATCGGATTCTTTGCCCTGTGGATTGGCAGTAAGGCGCACATTGAGAGTCGTTCCCGCAGAATTGGATGGCGGCATGAAACGGTAATAGCGACAGGCCAGGTGGTCCAGGCTGTCCTGTGTAGCAGCGTCGCATATAGGAGGCTCGTAGCTCTCAGTCGCCTGGCGCTCCCCAAAGCGCACGAAGACGAACGGATTGAAGCAGGCACTCCTCGTGTCGAAACAGAAGTACGAATCTACGCAGTAGCCCGCGGCGAAGATATCGTCCTCTTCAGGCGAAGCGAAAGCCAGGTTCGGGACATCTCTGGCCAGTACCTTCTCGATGGCGCTGCAAGGATCCGATACCGATTCTGTCTGCTCCGATTCCGATTCCAACTCCGGCTCTTCCCATACCGCAGTGATGAACTTGGCCCCCAACCTGGGATGGTGATAGAGATAGCGCACGAACATGCCCGCCTGGTACAGATGGTAGGGATCATCGATCGGCACCTCGGGATGGTCGGCCCAGCGGCCGACGTAGCGCAGCGAATCCTGGTTCTCGGGGGAAACGTGCGTCTCCATGAAGACCGAGGTTCCCTCCGACCACCACTCCCAGGGATCGCATCCTTGCGAATCGACCCGCCCCGGCGACCACCAGCGCATGGTGAAAGCGTGGCAGAGTTCGTGGATGGCGGTTGCCGTTGCCCGGGACAGCTCGCCCATCCTGGAAGTTTCGGTGCCGCGGCTGGCCAGGTGCAGGATAGGCTTGCCGTCATCTTCCAGGCTGGCCGCGCCGAACGCCTGGCCGAGTAGATCGTAGGTGTCGTACACGTACACGTGTATCACACCCTCCTCGCCGGTGTATAACTCCCAGCCGAAGGAAGGGTCGGTCATATGTTCGTACCCCAGTTCGAGCGCCCGGGCATAGGTCAGCACCAGGGCGCGGTCACGCACACCGTCACCACCGAGACCGCGTCCGGCGGGAGGCATCCGCCAACCGTAGTGGATGCGGAAAGGGCCTGTCGCCAGACATTCCGTCAGCTTGGCAAAGAAGTTGGACATTAGTCCTAACCCTCCCCTCTCAGCCGCTGGGGAACCAGCATCAGTGAGGGGCTGCCATTTTCCGTCTCTTGCCTGAGAAAGAACCGTCCGATCCTCTTTTTCAATTCATCCGGCAGGATCTCCCAGAAGGTCTCCGCGTCCCGCTTGAAAGCGGCGAGTTCGTGTGTCACCCCCCGGTCGCCCGCCCTCACCGCAGAATGAACGAACAGCCGCTCGAAAGATGCTTCGATCCGCTCTTTGCGGATCTGATCTACCCATGGCTCCATGGTATCGACCATCTGCCTTATCCATTGAGGTCCGACCGTCTTTTGGATCAGATCTGCCATAGGCGCAGGGCCTTCAGCGGCTTTTTGCGAATGAACCTTTTTCATGTGAGCTTTGACTTCTGGATTGTCGGAATGGGCAGTAAAGTGCAGCACCATACCATTGGGCACTACTCTCCTGAACTCTTCGCAGATGCGCGTATCAATCACTTCAATTGTACTCTCTTCTCCCTCGGGAAGCCTGAAATCGAGCAGAACGATTTGGTAAGGTCTACCATCTTCCTCTGAACGCCAAATCTTTCTCAGCGCCTCCGTCACATTAGCCGCCACATCGATCTCAATATCCGGGAACACCTCCCTGAGTGCCGCGCGCAGTTGCTCGCGCGTGTCAGGCATATCTTCAACGACGAGTATTCTTCCCATTAGCCTTTACCTCCTTCTATGTTTTTGAACCAACATCCGCAGTCGGTCGAGAGAGAAATGATCGAGATGCAGCAACCCAAGAATCCCGAGCGCTCTCTATTGCATGATATGCTCCCCAGGATAAATTAACACATTTCGCCAAAATCCATTCGCAACCAAGGGAAGATGGGGAGATAGGTACATTTCAAGTATTCATGGTTTGACCGACCGCTGATGTCACAGCCCAATCACCTAGATGGCTAGGGGAAATTCGATGACAAATTCAGCTCCCTGCCCCGGCGTGCCACGCTCCCATATGCCCCCCCCATGTGCCTCGACGATGCGGCGCATTATAGTCAATCCCAATCCGGTTCGGCCAGGTCGCTGATCGGATGAAACGAACTCTTTAAAGACGCTTTCCTTGGCATTGTGCGGTATACCGCAGCCGTTATCGCTATAAACGACCTGCAACCAGCACCGATCGTTGCGCTCGAAGGTAGAAAGTTCAGCGGTAATGAGTAACTCTCTACCGTTTACCTGCGCCTTGCGCGAATTGATGAATAGTTCCTGGAAGATGTGCTCTACCTCTTCGCGATCGACTTCGGCCCAGATGACGTCGTCTGAGGATCTGAACTGGAAAGGAGAAGGAGGCAACGAGTCTTCAAATAACTCGCGCAATAACCCGACTACATCCGTCCTTTCCTTATCGAGATCCTTCGGTCGCAGTTGATTGCTGGCGCGCTGCACATCGCGATCTATCTTCCCGAGCATCCTTTCAAAATCTCTGTTCAAATTCTCCAGTTCCGGCAGTTCCTTCTCCCGCTGACAGTAGCGGAATAACAAGGTCCCGAGAGCAGCATGTCGGCCGATGATGTGATGCGCGATTTCGCCGATCGCGTTCTCTGCCGCCTTCCGAAACCACTTCGCCTTTTCACTCTCCAACTCCTTCCTGCGCAGCGACGCTTCAATCAGGGCACTTGCTACCTCCGCCAGCAGATGCAGCCATTCAAAGTCGTACGGATCGAGGTTCTCCGGGCAGTCGAGAGAGATCTTGCCCACAGGCTCGTCGCGATCTCTTGCCCAAAGCGGAAAATCGATCCATTGATCACCCGGCCTTTTGCCCACCATCAGCGGACACGACGGTTTGATGAGATTGATGACCGGCAGCCCGAAAGGGGTCGTGTATTCTTCTCGATCTTTTCGCTTATCACTCCAGGAATACACTTTGGGAGCGCGGTCGTCGATGCACCACCAACTTTCGTTGTGCCTATCATCGGATCGTTGCAGCCTTATCTCTCCCATCTCAAAAGCCTGGGCTTCTTCATCCGAAAGTCCGTACTGGGCATATCCGATCAGGTAATTTTCGTCATATGGATCGACTAGGTACAGACGTCCCCACAAATGCTTTCCTTTTCGTTCCATAAGTACTCTGCTTCCCTCCAATAATGCTTCGAGAAGCTCTTGGGCACCTTCGGCCGCACCTGCAAACTTGAACGCGTCGAGCAAGCTATGCAGGTAGGTGATGTTGCGTACGTGCACGAGAGCGCCGTTAATCTGTCCATTCCAATCGCTTATGGGGGCTACGGCGAAAGAGATTCTATCACGGGATTTCCCGGAATCAATTTCCATGAAGCGTACAAGTTGTTGCTTCTTGTCCATAGCGTCGCCGATGGTCTGTGTATATTCGCCCTCCAGCGAGGGTGCACAATCGATATCCACAGGCCGCGCCTGCCACCCTGCAGAGATTCCGAAGGAGTCCTCTCCCGGCCGGTTGGCGTAGCGGATCCTGCGCTGACGGTCCACGATGACAAGCGGATCCGGGAGCTGGTTCAGAGCTGACTGAAGCATTTCAACCTGTTCGCTCTGCACGATGGCGACGGCCAGATGCTTGGCGAAGAGCGTGAGATCCTCTACTTCTTCTTCGGTAGGCTCCTCCTGATCCTCCCTTTCGACGTGCATGTTGCCGATTACCTGCTCATGCAAGATCATGGGGATGATTGCCATACCGATGATCCCCGCCTTGAAGACAACCCGTTTGGAGACGGGAAAATCTGCGCAAGCGCGTGCGTCGGCGATGCGAACAGGCCGCTTGTTGTGGAACACGTAGCATTCGACATCCGCATTGAGATCGTCGAGCGGATAATCGGTCAATTCGGCCGTATTAGGTCCGTCGGAGGCATCCACCACGCCGACGATCCGCTTTTGCCCTGGATCGACCAGAGAGAAGGCGACTCGCCGATATCCCAGATGGCGCAGTTCTACAGCGGCCTTTTTGAGCACCTGGTCTACCCTGGATACCTCGCTGCCCAGAGAGTCGAGAATGCGATCGATGATATCAATGTGTTTTTCCCGAATTTCCAAGCGCTGCCGCTCGCGCGAGAGGGCGCACGCCTGCACATACGCTGAGACGAATTGCTCGAGCAGATCCATGGCGAGCCGGGTTCGCTCCCGGCTCAAAAATGCACCATCAGTGAGATCGCCGACGAGGACGGCCTGCTCCATCATCGGCCGTTCTCCGGGAAGTCTGGCGATCAGCGTCGCTCCATTTTCCCGGGAGATCGATTCCGGGGAATCCGGCGTTATTTTTGCTTCTGTCAGCATCCGACAACAGCGTTTAAAAGCGTCTGGAGGGACATCTTCTTCCTGCCGCGCTATCTGCCATTTTTCTCCATCGTTACTGCGGATCACCAAGAGCACGTGGGGCAAACCCAGCATATAGCGTATTCCATTGGTAAAAAGGTGCCACACATCATCCGGGCTGTTCACAACCTCGCCATGTAGACTGGCGTGCAGGCTGCGCAGCGCCGCTTCCGTATCGCGCAGCACGTCCATCCTCGTGAGGCAACCATCTGACTTTTCAAGACACTGGCGGTACTGGCCGAAAGCATCGTCCCACTGTTGATGAAGCGCGAAGAGATTGCCCAAACGGCGATCTTTGTAGTAATCTCTCACGAACCTCTCCATCAGTGGCGATGAAAAAACGAGCCTCTCTTCTCGCCGCACGGCGATTCCAGAAAGCTCTATTCGGTGTGGAGCATTGTCTTCCACATCCAGGTACCCATCCCTCATCAAGCGGGTAAGGGTGCGAATGCATTCGTTGTCCGATTCGACGATTTCAGCCGTGTGTCTGAAAATCGTATCCTTCCACGTCCAGAAAATAGCCTTGCCGTTGTGTACATTTTCAACCTCGGAAGATTCCAGAACCTCTGGCAGGGGACGCTTCTCTCTGACGCAGATCTCCGTCAAGTCCCAAACCAGAGTCCTGAACAGATACATATTCCCGCCCGTCATGGTGAAGAATGCCTCAGTCTGAGGCACCTCAACTCGCAGCGTCGCACAATACTCCCGCGCTAATTTGGCAAATTCCTGCTGATCCAGTCCCTGGATCACGATCTGGTTGGCACAGTTGAATTCGGAGTTCTCCCCATGGACCAATCCCCTGGGATCGGCTTCGGCACTCAATATGGCGACGACCGGATGCGCCGATTGTATGAGCACGCGCAGCGCCTGCAGAAAGGTGCGGGCCAGGTAGTCGGGAAGGGCGTCGATATTGGCAGCGCTGATTACCAGTTGGGAACGGCTCTCCTGTGAGCATGCTCGAATCGTCCCCGGCAGATCCGCAGCAAGCCTTTCCGGATCGATCTCAGTATTCAACGCCTCGCCGAACCTGCCGGCCAACAACTTCCAGAATTCTTCATCTGAAAATGAGTCATCAGGCTTCAGGAATTGGAGCTTGACCAGGGAAAATCGCTCCTGAAACCGCGTGCACAGGCTCTGCAGCAAATAGCGTTTGCCGATATAGCGCGGTCCCATCAGCAGAATGCTCTCCCCGCGCTCTACGGATACTTCGAGTTCCTCTATGAGAACTTGTCCGATCCGTTCGTAACGAAAAGGGACTAACATCGTCGCCTCCTCTCGTGTATCTGGATATTGCGGTCCGCTTACCGGTCGTTAAACCACAGGCTGGCTGGCTAATTCCTTTTGCGTTTCTTGTAGCTTGTAATCCAAAAATCCAGCCTGGTTGGCGAAGTGATGGAGCGCATCGTTTGCCAGGCTATATGAATCTCCCTCCCAGCGCAGCACATTGTAGATGACGAGATCGTCGCAGATTTCGTCTAAATTTCTTATCGAGATAAAATTGCCGACTACTGCGTCTGCTTTTTCGGTCAAGTTGGCTATGTCCGTTAATGCGGCTTGATGTAAATGGTTTTTCGTGAGGATGAGGGCGACGAGTTTAGCGTCCAATTCTTTTATATTCTCGAATACACTGGTGAAGTAGTACCGGGTTTCGAACTGCCGTTCCAACTGCCGGACATCCTGCATGCCGATCTTCGAGCGTCCTTCTTGGGCTGCTGTGGAGACGAGATTACCGCCGTACCACTGAATCAAATGAGGTAGGCGACCTGCCATATTGAGTATATGTTTGCGCACTGCCTTGCGATCGTCGATGGTGATTCCCATATCTTCAAACGGGGCGGTGAAAAGCTGTTCAGCGGGCTCTTTTTCCAAAGCGCCGAGACGCAGAATGCGCAAACGGCCGGCCAACGGGATCTCGCCATTGCTGCCCCAGGAGGAAATCTTGCGCCCTCCGAGAATGATGCGCCCTACTTCGGCCGCCTTTCTCAGCGCCTTCAAGGCCGGATAGCCAGCATTCGCCTCCATTTGCAATATTTCATCTGTCTCGTCCAATACCAGTTCGATCATTTTGCCGAGTCGGGGGATGTTATAGCGGAGAAAAGTAGGAAAATCCTCAAAATGCATCTTAAAAGCCCGGCGGCCCGGCTGGAGTTCCATGGCAATGTGCCGGATTAAATCCTCAGGCCCCCTGTGTTGGTAGCAATCCACATAGATCACAGTTCTCCGTTCCTGTGATCGTTTCACCCGCCGTTCGAACTCTTTCAGGAGAGATGTCTTGCCGATCTTACCGGGGCCTGCGACGATAAAATCCGATTCCGTGCTGTACAGCAGTTGCTCCATCTCCCGCTCGCGGCCGAAAAACATCGAACCGGTCACCGGGCGTGTGATCGTGAACGGCGTCAGGCGGAGAAGCGGAATCTGGCGTATGATCTCCATGCGCAGCGCTTTCAAAGGGTCTGTAGCGGTCAGTATCTGCAGCAGATGCTGACGAGCCAAAAGGATGGTCCGCGACTTGGGATATATCGAGCTGGCTTCGACGTACAACTCGGCCGAACTGCATAGAACGATCGGAATAATACGCTCCGAACCGAAGGATTTCTGAAACTCGGCCATGATCTCTCTCCCCAGCGGACCATCACCGCCGATGAGCAGACAAGGCGCGTTGCCGATTCCCGCCAGGCGAAAACAGGTCAGATCCGTGCGGAGGGTCGTTCCATTTCCGCGGTGCGCGAGATGGCTCACTGAGCAGCCAAGATTTTCACTCCATATTTGAACAAACTCCTCTGCAATGCGGGTGGTATCCCTTCCCCAATCTCGAGCGAGTCGGTCGAGATCTTCCCTTATTTTTTTTTCTTCTACATCACGAGTCATTATCTGCTCTTTCGTCCAGGTATGCCCTGTGAACTGCGTCAATAGTATCGCGCACAGTGCGTCTGAATTCATCGTCCCCGCTCCCTTCCAGAGCCCCCAAAGATGCCTCGTACGCCGCCACTGACGGTGGACCGCTCGCCTCCCCCCGGCGTCCGCCCAAAGCCCCTATGGGCAGGCCGGTGGTCTGTTGCACTAGAGCCAGGTGGACGTACACGAGCAATTCTCTGATAGCAATTCCCAAATTCAAAGCTATCTTTGCGATCCCAAGGGCTACGGCGGTTCCGATGGAGAGAGGACTTTCCAGCCCCGCCCAGCGCAGCACCGGTCCGACGGGTACTTCCGCGCGGCGGCAGAGCAGAGCCAGGTATTCGCCAAACGGCAGGGGAGTAAAACCGATCCGCTCCGCCTGCGTGCGCATCAATCGGAGAGTCCGTGCGGCGGCAGCAGCCTCCCTGCACTTGTCGAGGAAATTCTCATCCGCCGGAACCCCGCCCGCCTCCCAGGCCGCGAACTTCGCGTAATGGGACAGAGTGCACCGGCCATAATCGCGCAGCAACTCCTGCACCCGTTCATCCAGGGGATATTCTTCCATGCTCTCATTCTCACTTTGCTTTGCCATATGCCTCTTACCCTTCCGGATTTTACCTGCTGCAACCCAGCCGTTGAGTGACAGCCTGCTTGGTGAGCAGGAGCGGCTCGAGTTTCTTCAGCGCTCGATGGTGGCGCGTGCGGGTGGCTCTCTCTGATAGGCCGGATTTCTCCCCTATCTCCGCGAATGTGTAAGGTTCTTCCAGCAAGCGCATGAAGACGATGGTCGCATCCGGCTCGCCGAGTTCGGTGATCGCTTCCCGGATAGCATCGCAGATAGCTCCGGCCTCCTCTTCTTCAGATACCTCCTTTTCTTCAGATGCGCCCTGCCCTTCGACGATTTCGCCTACGGAAACAGTATCACCTCTCCCTTCCAGCCAGTCTACAAGCATATTATGAGCAATACGGAATGCCCATCTCGAAAAACTACCCGGCCCTTCATCCGCGAATTTATCTACTGCGAGAGCAACGGAAGTGACGCATGAAATCGCCAGATCCTCCGCATCGACAGCCTGTAGACCTTTGCGCCGGAAGTACACGCAAAACTGTGGGCCAAACTGGTCGGAAAAGGAGCTATAGGCATTCTTTTCATCGGCGAGCATGCGCAAAGGAAATTCGTCTGCATTGATGGTAGGAGAATTGGTATATTTTCCCATTGTGTACCTCCTACTATATATAACTCCCTAGCGTTACAAAAAAATGGGGAGGGAAATCCCTTTTCGACAAACAATGCCAAAAAGATAAATCCAGGAAAGGGTCTATCCTATCAATCTTAATTCGCGATGATTGATAAATCATAGTAAATTTAGATGGTCAAAGTCGAAGGGAAAATCATATGAAAAGGCTGTTTCTTATTTTATTTCTGCTGATCGGCACAGCCCGTCTCGCAGCTCAGACCGTGGATGATCTGAACTTCGTGACGGAGAATTACGCTCCTCTCAACTTCGAGGAAGAGGGCAAAGTCCGGGGTATCGCCGTGGACGCTCTGGTGGCGATATTCGAGCTGGTTGGTGCCCCAAAGACGGTCGCCGACATCGAACTATGGCCCTGGGCAAGGGGTTATCAGGCAGTGTTGAATAAAAAAAACACCGTGCTGTTTTCGATGGCGCGGACCGAGGCCAGAGAAAAGCTGTTCAAATGGGTGGGGCCCTGCGCCCCCTCCGAAGTTGTGATCGTTGCCAAAAAAAGCCGGAAGATCAAAATCGAATCCCCTCGGGATATCGGACAGTTCAAGACAGGAGTGGTGCGCGACGACATAGGAGAGCAGCTTCTACTGCAGCTGGGAGTGAAGGAAACAGCTCTCCACCAGACGAATTCCGGGCTCAGCACGGCCAAGATGCTCGCCAGAGATCGAGTCGACATGTGGGCGTATGAAAAGGACGTCGCCTCCTGGAATCTCCGCGAAGCGGGGGCGGACCCGAGCACCTACGAAGTGGTCTACAGTCTGAAAAAATCCAACTACTTCTACGCCTTCCACAAAGAAACCGACGACCAGGTGATAGCGACGCTGCAAAAGGCGTTGGATAAATTGAAAGCAGACGGCACTCTCGAAAAGATCGCCGCCAGATACACCCACACCGCAGCGCCAGCCGAAAAAGGCACCGCCCATTAAAGGGCGGCGGATGGATTTGCGGTGATCTGAGCTGTACTTGCCACAACTCGACCCGTCCGCTTAAGTTTGGTTTCAGTGAGCATTTTACGCCCGAGTAGGGGGAATATCGGGAGTCTATTCAGCGTGTCCGTTTCTGAATTACCGTAACAGATTGGGGTAATCTGTATCTCCTTTTTGTCATTTGCGCACCGATCGGTCTCTCCTCACCCACACCACTTTTTCATAGGGCACGTTCGCTACCCCGTGGAGCTGAATCGCCTGAAATTTGAACTGCGGTTCAGTTTCTCTCCTCTTCCAGAACGCTAGATTGATTGTCCTTGGCACCCTCGACGATTGCTGCCACGCCTGGATGACTGAGTTTTCGCTCCACTGAAATGGCATAGAAATTTTCGCGGATAGATTCTATATGGCCTAATAGTGAAACCCCATACTGTTCTTGAGTTTCTTTCGCAATCACTGTAGGAGTAGCGAAAACACCCACACCCGAAAGCCCGAAGGCTCTGAGCTGCGCGCTGTCCGAAAACTCCCCCACCACAAGGGGTCGAATTTCCTGAGCGTCAAACCATTGATCGAGGGATCGTCGCAGTGCCGTATCACTCGTGGGCAGCAGGAAGGGCGCTCCATCGAGAGAAAGCGGAAAGCGTTTTGAACAAACAGAAACCAGGGATTGGCTGGCAAAGAGAGAAATTCCGCTCTCCATAAGCAGATGACTATGAGATCGAATTCGCAACGTCGAGCCAATGGGCGCGTCGCTTAAGACCAAGTCGACTTCGAACGTGGCGAGATCCGCCAGCAAGCGTTCGGTCTTACCCTCGTGACAGATCACATGCACCGGTTCAGGGAGCGAAAATACCGGCTTCATAATACGGCAAACGAGCAACTTGGGGAGTGTATCGGCAATGCCTACAGCCAGGCGGATAGGTCGACCTGTCGGCTGGGCATGGAGAACCTCCATAAGTTCTTGACCAAGAGAAAAGATTTCGTCGGCATATCGATACACCGTCCGTCCAATATCCGTCAGCACGAGGTTTCTTCCAGAACGAACAAACAATTTTTCTCCGAGAGCGTCTTCGAAGGTTCGGATCTGACCACTGATCGTCGGTTGGGCAAGATGTAGCTTCTTACATGCTCCCACAACACTTCCTTCTCGCGCTACGGTCCAGAAGTAAAACAGGTGTTGGTAATTGAATCTTTCCATTTCGCCTTTTCTCCTGTTAACTCCCCTGCCAGAAGGCTCTTTCCGATTTTTCCCTTGGACCAGGATCGCCGGTCGGGCAATTTGAGATCTCAATGAGCCTGTGATGCGCCTGCAGATCGCCCCGGAGATCCAGATTTCCTTTAAAAAGCACCTATTTACAATATATAGATTTTTTGGATCTATTCCATCTATTTAATCTATTTTTCTATAAATCGCGTTTGTGTGATATTCATAGCAAAAGGGATTCTCGGCATCATGGCCTGGGATCGATCGGGAGTAAGAATACCTTACCAGTGTTTGTTCTTGAAAGAAGGTACATAATGTCTGCGCAGGATGTGGATATGTTGCTTGTGGTCGTACTGAGCGGAGTTTTTTTGTTCTTCTTTTTTAGAGAGATATTACGTGAATATTGGGGAAAAGCGGGGAATAAAAATCAGGAAAAGCACCAAAATCAGGTGCGCTTAAGGTGAATTTGAAAATGGAGATACCACCAGCCCGGACTCATCGTGCTGGTGGCACTAAGTAGTCTGTCAACAAAGTTTCTGGTCTTCGGAAATCGCGTAACTATATTAATCTACTGGTAGATCTTGATCAAAATTCGTCAAGGTTTTTTATTGACAAACCACTAAGTGTTTTGGATTTAAAAAGTATCATCGCCGGATCTGTTACTGTCTTACTGGGATTTCCACTTCGCACTGGTATACTCGTAGAATTACCGAAGTTATTCGCAGACTTAATCCGAAAGTTCACTTGATAGTACGGGCCCGTTATCTCCAAGAGATGAAGCCTCTGTACAAATTAGGGGCCACCGATGTAATCCCAGAAGAACTTGAGACATCCATGGAAATCTTTACTCGAATTTTGACAAAATATCTTGTGCCCAGAGATGAAATAGAGAGTTACTCGCGGAGATGCGAACCAATGGGTACGAGAGGCTGCGAAGCCTTTCAAAAACCTCGGCATCTCTATCCGATTTGAAGCCTCAGTTACATGATGTCGATATCAGTACGTTCCGGATCGCGCAAGGATCATCCTTAACTGGGAAAGCTCTTGCCCAGATAGAATTAAGAGGACATTATGGAATCTCCGTAGTGGCAATTCAACGGAACTCACAGATAGTTTCAAACCCGGATGCAGACACGCTTCTTCACTCCGATGATCTGCTTTTCGTCCTTGGATCTTCTGAAAGAATATCAGAAGCGGTTGGCACATTTTCACCTTCAGATAAAGGGAATGAAAGCTCATGAATCCCTTTTTAATATCGACAGTTATCGGTGCAATTCTTGGTCTCAAACGCACATGCCTGAAATGTAAAAGAGACCAGGTTATCCCTTCAAAAAAAAGACGGGAACGTGTGCGCTGTAAATTTTGTGGCGCAGACATTCTTCCCAGCATGTAGGCTGCCTTTAGACAATATCCCCAAAAGGCATCCTATAGAAGTCAGATGAGCAGTTCGTCACTGATCAGCACCCGGGCTGATTTTCATGTCTTTACCCGCTGATGCCCCATGGTTAATTTTATACTAATCTCAATGTCTATGGCCTACCTATTTC
>Ga0257125_1002104_pt1 | contig 17357 bp, 21 predicted proteins | sample SI106_200metaG_FD_190183 | JGI IMG/M metagenome (GOLD analysis project Ga0257125, IMG submission 190183) | Marine microbial communities from Saanich Inlet, British Columbia, Canada - SI106_200 | ecosystem: Environmental > Aquatic > Marine > Inlet | place: Canada: British Columbia | collected...
GCTTGTTCTGTTGATTTATCAGGTGAAAATAATGAATTAGTTAAAGCATCTTCAGAAGCTTTGAAAGAAGCAGCTAAAGTAATACAAGTTGGTGTTGAATTAGGTCAGATTGGAAAAGTTATCGAAGAAACAATAATAAGTTCTGGTTTTAAACCTGTAAGAAACTTAACAGGACATGGATTAAGTCAATTTAATATTCATGATTATCCAACTGTTCCAAATTTTAATAATAAAGATCCTAATGTATTAGAAAAAGGGATGGTGATTGCAATAGAACCTTTTGCAACTGATGGTGTTGGTTTAATTGGTGAGAAAGGAGATGGTTCTGTCTTTCAATTGGTTGGTAAAAAATCAGTTAGAGTTGGTTTTGTAAGAAATATTCAAAAAGAAATTGAATCTTTTCAGAATCTACCTTTTGCAACAAGATGGTTAACTTCTAAATTTTCAGAAGGGCAAGTAAGATATGCTTTAAATCAATTTAAATTGTTAGGAATATTAAAAGAATTCCCACCTTTAGTTGAAAAATCTAATGCGTTAGTAAGTCAAGCAGAAAGTTCTTTTTTAATAGATGATAAAATTGTTTGTTTAACGAAAAAATTGTAAATTTTTTCGAACTTAAAAGTTCTCACTTTGTTCAAACTTTTAAATAACAAAGTAAAAAGAAAAAAAATAAAGAAAAAAAATTAATTATACTTCTTGTAAAAATCTGTTAAGAAGTATAAGTTACCAAACGCATAACATGGTATTCCTATTAAAACAATGCTTAATAATCCATAAACAACTTCATAGATTAATGTTTTAATTGCAGCTATAATATATTCTACTGCATTATTAAATACAATATCAAATGCTTTTTGGAGTTCCCATAATGCACTAAATGAATCTTTAACAAAAAAGTTTATCATTAACCATGGGATAATAAAGATTGATACAATATAATATAATGCAGTTCCTATAATGGGTACAGCACCTATCAATGATAATACTATATATGTTGGTATTATAAAGATAATAACTTTAACACCTTGTGTAAAATTATCCCAGAAAGGACCGAATTCAGGTAATTCTTTTCTTTGTTTTGTTACTAATTCTTTAACAATTGTTTTCATATAACCTATTAATGCAAACCATCCAAAAATAGGAACTAGAATCCATAGAATATACCATAATCTTGATGCTTTGTTCCAAGGATATTTTAAACCTTGTTCAATACTTTGTGTAAACGATAACTCTTTTTTAGCTTGTTTTTTTACCATAATGATCACCTATAGTGTTTTTTGTATTATTTATTTAAATATGTTTCTATAAATCACTAATCTTTTTTTCTTGTTCTTTTCCAGATTTCATGTTTTTGATTTTCACTTTTCCTTTTTTGATTTCATCTGGACCTATAACAATTACATTTTTAGCTTTGATAGAGTCTGCAAATTTAAATTGGTTACCTATGTTTCTTTGCATTAGATCAATATCTACTTTGTATTTTTCTCTTAGTCTATTAGCTATTTCAAAGGCTTTTTCTCTTACATCTTTGTTTATTATTGCTATGTAATAATCAACACCTAAGTTTGTTTCTGGAAGAAGTTCTTTTTCTTTTAATAACAATCTTAATGTAGAATAGCCCATTCCAAAGCCCGTTGCAGCTGTTTCTTCTCCTTTGAACAATTGGATCATATTATCATATCTTCCACCACCTGCAATGCTTCTAAATTTTTCTTTTTTATCGAAGATTTCGAAAACAGTTCCAGTGTAGTATGATAATCCTCTTACAGTTCCTAAGTCTATTTTTACAAGTTTTTTATCTAATAATCCGATTAAGTCTTTTATTTCTTTTAGACCTTCTTTAGCTAATTCGTTTTTTGGTTTTAGTTCTTTTAGATCTGCTTCTAAGAAATCTTTTATTTTGTTTATTTGTAAGTCTGTTAATTCTAGTTTTTTTAGTTCTTCATATAGTTCTTTTTCATTGATTTTATTTTTTTTATCTATAATTCTCATTACTTGTTCTAGTTTTTCTTCTCCCGCTATCTCTATTAATAATCCTTGGGTTAGTTTTCTGTTATTTAGTTTAACAAAAAAATCATTTTCAGTTAAACCAAGGTCTTTTAGAGATGATATTGCTAGGTTTATTATTTCTGCATCTGCTTCTATTTTATTACTTCCATAAACTTCTACATTAAATTGGAAAAATTCTCTTTGACGCCCTGCTTGGGGTCTTTCATATCTGAAAACTCTATTAATACAGAACCATTTAACTGGTTTAGGGATTGCTTTTTGCTTTTTTATGAACATTCTTGCTAAAGAAGGGGTGAATTCTGCTCTTAATGCTAGTTCTTCATCTCCTTTTTTCTCTATTGTGAAGATTTGATTTACTATTTCTTCACCTTGTTTCGCTTTTAATAGGTTTAAGTCTTCTACAATTGGTGAATCTATTTCTAAAAATCCAAATCTTTCTGCGTTTTCTCTTAATGTATTGAATACATTTTTCCTTATTGCCATTTCTTCAGGATAGAAGTCTTCTGTCCCTTTAGGATTTTGAAATTGTTTTTGAATTTCTTTTTTTATTTTTTCTTGGATAGTGTTTACTTCTTCTTGTCTTGCTTCTGGTAATGTTCCTGATGGTCTTTCTTTTGATGTTACTAACATTCTAACAGAGTCTCTGACTGCTTCTGAAACATTTGGATAGATTCCTAGATCTACTAACATTTTTATTTCGTTAATTAGTGTGTTTGTTAACCTTATTTGCATTGTTTGCATCATTATTATCACCTTTTATGTATAAGTTTGTATTTTTATACTTATTCTGTAATGTTATTGTAATGTAAAAGCATTACATTATATAAATCTAATGGTTTTTTGTTATGCTTTGTTTTTTGTGTTGTTTTGTAATTGCTTTGTAATGTATGAGCATTACAAGTATATAAAATTAGTGTTTTTTTGAGATTTTATGCTTGAAAAAATTGTAAATTTTTTCATTGCTTAAATATTGCGTTTTTTAAGTTTTTTTATTTAATCTACAATAATTTCTATCGCTTTATCTAGAATTATATTATTATTAATCCATGTTGAAATGGCTTCTTGTTTATTAGTTATAATTAGGTCATAACAATCTGAAGGAGTATTACATTTTTCAACAATCTCTACAAACCTGTAATTTCCAGGGATCACTGATAATATTTCATCTACTTTTCCAATCTTAATCCAATTATTACCTTCTTGTTTTTGAATAAATCCTTTTTTGAACATATTAGGATTATTAAATATTAATTCATTAGAAGTATAATCTAAGCTAGTTAATGGATCTTCATTACTTACAGGTCTTTGGTCACTGCCTGATAAACCTCTTGAATAGTCTCTTTCTACATTTGGAAAAATAGTTAGTTGTTCATAACTTGATTTTGGGGGTTTACGATAATCAACAATACCATTTCCAGAATATTGCCAATATTTACAATTTCCCACACAGGTGATCTGTTTTAGCTGAGAAGGTATAAAAGAATTAAATGGTTTCCATTCTGATTCTTTTGCTTGCATATAAGTCCAATCATCTACATAATAAGCTGCATTTTTTTCATAGCTTACTGCTGTGGTTGGGGTTATTAATTTATCTCCTCCAACAATATTAAAATTAGTCCAAAGAGAATAAATATAAAAATATTTACGAGCAATCATAAAACTTACTGCTTGACTAGGGGTATGATGTAAATTTAAAAAGAAATTATACCACTCATCTCTTTCATACATTTTTTCTCCCCATCCCCAATCAATACCGTTTAAAGGCGCGGTTGTTTTTGAATCATATTGAAAAAAACCAGCAACTTGAACACCTAAACTTCTCCATTTTTCTGCCATTGCAGGCATTAAATAAATTTTTTCAACATCCCCTGGGGTTCCCCATTCATAAACAACTTTACCTTTGTTAGGAAATTTATTTTTCAATTCATTTAGCGAAAGCATTCCAGCATCAATAACATTTTGACCTGTTTTACTTAAAGAATTAATATTATCTGTATTATCAGAGTCCCATCCCCCAGGATAAGCACCAAAAAGAATAAAATCAGCATCACTATCTGCAACTGCATTTTTAACAGAATCCCTATTTAGGGAAGAAGCTTCACTTGCAATATTTCTATTATTTCCTGCTAAAAAAAGACTATAACCTACTGGTTGCATAGCACCAGTACTTCTTATGGCTAATTTCATTCTTTTAATATAATCTTTAACTCTGAAATAGAAAAAAACACCATAAGATTCTTCTCGAGTTCCTGTAAATCCATTTTGTCTTACATATGCATCATGTTCTTCAAAAGATTCAATAACTGCATTTAAACTTCTTTCATCAATTGCTTTATTATAAAAACCAGTTTGTAGGTTAGTTTCTGAATCAGGAGAATCATCATTCAATGGTTCTAACCAATCATCTGGATTATTAATAACATCATATTTCCAATAGTTTGGTTCACCATATAAATCAAGAAGAGCAATAGACGGTTCTTCTGCTAATTTATTTCCTGTATAAGAATTTACATGATTAAGCAATTCCTTAATAAAATTTTCTTGTTCTGGCCAATAATCTTTAACTACCATTGCAGATTCTCTTGCTTTTATCCTAGAAATAGCATCATCTCTTTGATAAGGGCTCCAAAGCCACCCATTTATTGATAACAAAATCTTCATATTTCTTCTATTGCATTCATAAATTAAATAATCCATTAATTTCAAGTGAGGATTTGTTTCATCAACAATTTCTCCTAAACTATTTGTCAACTCAGAATCAAAAACCTGAAGTCGAAGATAATTTATATCCATAAATTGAAGATCATCTAAATCATCATAAACAGCCTGCTTTTTTTGTTCCAAAGTTAAACTTCCTGCCTCTTCTAATTGCTCGTAATGCCAAGAAGCATAAGGGTAATAATTAACACCCCAAAAATTAATTTGTTTTCCGTTTTGATCTTCTAAAATACCCCCTTTAACACTTAATAGATTTAAACAAGAATCTCCTGTACATTCTTGTTCTGCTAAAGATAATGTAGAACAAATCAATATAATTAAGATCAATAACATGCTTTTTTTTATCATATTTTTTTATTAAGAAAATACCTATATAAATTTAACTATAAATAAAAAAATTAATAAATTTCTTCAGGATTAACAATCTGTTTTTGAGTCATTTCTAAAGAGTCATCTTGTTTTAATCTTCTGTAAAAACAAGAATGCATTCCGGTGTGGCATGCAAAATCTTTTTCTTGTTTCACTCTCAAAAGTAAGGTGTTTTGAAAGCAATTTACATATATTTCTTCAACATATTCTATTTTTCCAGACGCTGATCCTACTTGTAATAACCTATCGTTGGTTTTACTATATCTCCAAACAGTTTTTGTTTCTCTCATCTTATCAAATGCTTCTTGGTTTGTTGATGAAAGATATAATACTTCTCCTTCAACATTTTGAACTATTGTAGGGACTAATTTGCCTTCTGAAAAATCAACTAGGAATTCTAGTGTTTCTTCTTTGCTCATTGTGCCAACCTACCCTCCAAAACAGACTCTAATTTTCTAATATCTATATCTTCTCCAACAATAACACAGTTAAGTGCATAAACTAAGTCTGCAATTTCTCCGGGTAGATTTCCATTGCCTTCTATTGCTGAGAAAACTTCTGCTGCTTCTGATATTATTTTATCTCTTCTCTGTTTTTGGTCTGTTAATAGATTTGTTGTGTAAGATCCTTGTTTTGGTTGTTCTGATCTTTCTCTTACACTATCTAGATCTTCTGTAATCAATTTTCCAAGATAGAAAGGGTCTTTTCCGATTAATACAATGTCACTAAATCTAACTTCATCAACAATTTCTAGGTTGTTTTCTTTTCTTGTTCCGCCACCATAAACAATTTCAATACAACAATCATTTATTCCATAACTTACGGTAGATTCTGTATCTCCTGGGTAACCTTCTACTCTAAGATTTTTTCCTTGAAGTTGTTTTTTCCTTGCTAGATAAGCTCTACTAGTCAACTCATATTTTTGATTAACAGCGACTCTTGCTTTATCTGGAATATCTTCAAATTTTCCTGAAGAATTCATTAAACACAAAGCAGGTCTTTTATATTCTGCATCTTTACAGAGCCAATCATAGGTGTTTAAAACTACTGTTGAAGGTGTTTGATTTGTTTTTTGTTTAAATTTCAATTGAAATTCGTCAAACAAATCATCCCCTGTTAATCCATATGCAGGAATTCCCTTATCATTGTAGTTTTGCACTAGTTGAGGTATTCCTTCTCCCCTTCTTAAGAGGATGTCTAATCCGCATTGTCTTATTCTAGGGTTTTTTGGATCTATATTCATTCCATCTTCAGTTAATATGTTTGTTACATAGTCAAATAAACCACCGTTTTTTGGTAGGAATAAAACACTTTCTCTATCTTTTATAAATTGAAATATATTTTCTCTGTACATTTTTATCTCCCTTAGTGTATTTTTAGAGCTCTCGCTAAGTTAGAGCTTTTTTTTATTGACGAGAAACAAGCCCATTTAGGGCTTATTTTTTAATAATAAGTTCTTAGAATGTTTTTTAGATTGTAGGATAGCAGCAGAGCTATCTATGAAAGTTTTTAGAACAAATTAAAGTTGATAAACTAATTAAAAGAGAATTACGCTTTCCGACAATGAATACAATCACTTTTTGCCATTTAAAATCACTGATATAATATATATGTTGAAGTATATAAAACTTTGTTTTTAGAATTACTCTACTACTATTGTTCCGGACATAAATACGAAAATTCCGTCACTGAAATGGTATTTTCCTTTTGAAGTGAATGTATAACTAAAACTTGTTTCTGGTTCTAATTGTCTGCTATTGAACAATTGGGGTGCTCCTTTTTCATAAACTCTATAATTTCTTCTTGGATCTTTGTTAATCCATGTAACTGTTGTTCCTACTTTAATTTTTAAAGAATTTGGTGAATATTTGGTATCTAGTATCTCAATTGTTTCTTCTTCTGGTTCTTCTATCTCAATTATTTCAGCTGGTTTTTCTTCAATTGGTTTTTTTGGTTTTGGAACAATCTCTTTTGCTCCTGGTTGTGCTTCCCAAATAGCTTCTCTTATATCTATTATTTTTTCTCCTTTTTGTTCTTTTAAATCAATATAAGAGCCGAATCCAAAGAATAATACAATGAAAATTATCATTAAAACTATATCAGTCTCTTTTTTTATAATCATGTCATATTTTAGATTTTACTAATATATAAATATTTATATACTAACGTTACAAATAATACGATATGGAACAAAATAACTCTACTAACGAGAAAATCTATAGTGTTTTGTTTGAAAAAGACGATGTTACATGGCAATCTATTATTTATGAATTAGTTAAATCAGAAAAAATTGATCCATGGAATGTTGATATTAGTTTGTTAACTAAGAAATATATTAGTATGATTAAAGAATTAAAAGAGTTTGACTTTAAAGTTTCTGGAAAAGCGCTGTTAGCTGCTGCAATTTTGTTGAAAATCAAATCTAAGAAATTGGTGGGAGAAGATTTAGATGAGTTCGATAGGATCATATCTGGAGAGCAAGATGATGATTTTTTTGAAGAAGATATTTTAAAATCTCAAGGAGGTGTGGAAGAAACACAAAATTTGATTCCTAGATTACCTCAACCTAGAAAAAGAAAAGTTTCTATTTATGATTTAATGGGTGCTTTAGAGAAAGCATTAGAAGTTAAACAAAGAAGGGTTTTAAGACAAACACCTTCTTTTAATGTTGAAATACCTAATAAAAAACCAAATGTTCATTTGGTTGTTAAGAATGTTTATCTTCGTATAAAAAGGTTTTTTTTGCTTGGAAACAAAGATTTGACTTTTTCAAAATTAGTTCCTACTGAATCTACAAAAGAAGATAAGGTTTTTACATTTATTCCTTTATTACATTTAGCAAATAAACGTAAAGTGCATATTAATCAAAACGAACCTTTTGGTGAGATTTCTATTAGATTAAATACTGAGAATGAACTTGAAGAAGAGTTGAAAGGGTTAAATGAAAAATAAAAAAACAATATTGATTTTTTTGATTATCTTTGCTGTACCCCTTATCTTTGCAGTTTCTCAAACTGAAGTTATAAATTTTATCTTAGGATGGATTGATGGCGAAGAGAGTGTACAAGATTTGTTTGTTTCTGTTGAGAATTATGAAGTTTATGAAGAAAGTCATTTTGGGGTTAATTTAGGAATAACTGCTTTTGCGGATGAAATGGAAGAAGCAGGTATTGAAATAACAAGAGAATGGATTGAATGGAATAAGATAGAACCAATAAATAATCAATACGATTGGACTGAGATGGATGAAAAAGTTCAGGCAGCAAACAATAAAGGAATTGAAATACTTGGATATTTTGCTTTTATGCCTCGTTGGGCTAGGAACGATAATGATCTTAAGTGTACCACCCAACAATGGAAGTTTCCTCTAGATCCTTGTCCTATCTTAGATTGGGATGATTATACAGAATTTGCAAGCAATGTTGCAGAAAGATATGATGGAACAAACTACATTTGTGGTTTAAATGAAAATGAATTTTGTGGAGAAATGAAATATATTGGAATGTGGAATGAGGTTCAGGGTTTTGCTCAGATGAATGCGCAGGAATACGAGCCTTGGTTGATAAAGGGATATCAGGCAGTCAAGCAAGGAAATCCAAATGCACAAGTCTTACTTGGAGCAACTCACGCCCCTCTTGATTTTCCAGGTGCAGAAGGTTTCATAGAAACAATGATAAGTGATAGTGATTATAACCAATATTATGATATTTTTAATTTTCATATTTATCAATTTGATGATAGTTCTGTTGGGGATACAATTAATTACATAAAAGATCTTATGAATGACTACGCTGTTGATAAACCGATGTGGATTACAGAAACAGCAGTCAGTATGATTACTGTCAAATGTATTGGATTTGCATGGCAAGATACCCAAGCAAAGGGGGTTATCAAGAGATATGTCCAGGCTTTAGGAAATGGCGTAGACAAGATTTTTTGGTTTGCTTTTGTTGGATTACCAACTGAAAAAGAAGATTCTACTGGGGTTGTTTGTGGAGAACCTACTAATTTTATTAAGGGAGGATTAGGTTGGGTTTATCCTAAGGGGCTTAATTTGCCGATACATGAGTTCCATCCAAGACCTGCATATTGGGCTTACAAGAATATGACCTCAAAATTAGCCGGATTTAGTTCTGTTAAAAAGATAAATGATACCATGTATAAATTTACAGTAAGGGGAGAAGACGTGTATGTTTTATGGTGTAACGATGGATCCTGTGTTATTCCTTCAGAAATATCTGGTCAAGTTACAGTAACTGACTATCTTGGTAATGAAACTATAATGGACGCAAATCAAATCACATTGACAGAGAGTCCTGTTTTTGTTGAAGAAATAATTACTTAAGACTCTAAATGTCTCTCTAATCCTTTAATTTCATAATATCCATCAATAGTATAGTCTATCGTATCTTTTTCTCCATCGACGTCTATACCTTCTAATGGTGTTTTTTTAGTCATAACCCACGCATGGTTTAAACCAGACTCAATTCTTGATAAAGCTATTACAGGTAAAGCTAATCCTTGAATATCTACTTCTCCCATCTCACCCTTATAATCATCAATAACATCTTCTGGATGGTTATAATGAAGAACAATATCTAATGAATAATCACTAGTAAGCTCAGATAATGCCATTCTTATTGCCCTTACACCTTGATGCAATTCTTGATCAAAACCAGGAACCGACTGTAACAAAGTTATTGCATGTTCTGCATCTTCCCTTTTAAATCCACGAAAAAGCAAATAATTACCAAATGCTGCTGGAAAACAATCTTCAGATTGAAAACTATTGTCTTTAAATTCGCTTTTCCCTACAAAATATCCTGTTTCTGGATTTACCCCTACCATAAATTATGAGGTCTTTCTATTACTTATAAATCTTATTATTTTAACCACTTGTAAGTTACTAAATTGTTTTAATTACACTATGAAACAGATTAAATCCAAACCTTTTTAAATCATTTTCATATTCTGAATGATAGTTAAGATGGCTGAAAAAGAAAAATCAAAAGATAAGGAAAATAAAGAGAAAAAAGCTCAAGAACTCTATATGCAGTTAAATATGACTAATCAACAAATGCAAGAGTTTCAAAAGCAAACACAAGGGTTAGAGGAAACTATCCAAGAAGTAACTGAGTCTATGAGAAGTTTAGATGAATTAGGTAAAAGTGAAAAAGATAAAGAAATATTAGTTCCTCTTGTTTCTGGTATATTTGTTAAAGCAGAACTTAAAGATATTAAAGAGTTTATAGTTAATATTGGGGCAGGGGTTGCTGTTGCTAAATCACTTGAAGAGGTTAAAGGACTTTTAAATAAACAAATTGTAGAGTTACAAAAAACACAAGATAAGATGATGGGTGAGTTGCAACAATTAGTGGTTAAAGCTAAAACTCTTGAAAAAGAACTTAAAAGTTTGATGGAAAATGTTTAATTTCTTAAAGCTTAGAAAATTAAAGAAGGTAATATAAGATGTTTAATTTTTTAAAAGATAAATTAAAAGGTGCAATTTCTAAGTTTTCTAAAAATGCTGGTGATGAAGTAGAAGAAAAACCCAAAGCTGAAGAAAAGGTTGAAGTTAAAGAAAAATCAAAAGAAATTAAGCCAATAGTAAAAGAAAAGAATGTTGAAAAAGTTAAAGAAATTAAGCCAATAGTAAAAGAAAAGAATGTTGAAGAAAAAAAAGAAGAATTTAAAGTAGAAAAGAAAGAAGAGGTAAAACCAAAAGTTGAAGAAAATGTTGAAAAACCTGTTAAAGAAGTGAAAGTTGAAGAAAAGAAAGAAGAAATTGTTCAAAAAGAAAAAAAAGTTGTAGAACCAACCATTGAACAAGAAGAACCTAAAGTTGAAGAGCCTGTTAAAGAGAAAAAAGGCTTTTTTAAAAAAGTTACTCAAGGAATTACTACTAAAAAGATTGATGAGACAAAGTTTGAAGAGTTGTTTTGGGAGTTAGAGTTGGCATTATTAGAAAATAATGTTGCTGTTGAAGTTATTGAAAAAATAAAACAAGATTTAAAAGAAAATTTGGTTGGAAAACCTTTAACAAGAACAAAAATAATCACAATTATTAATGATACTTTAAAAAATTCTATAAAAGAAATATTAGAAGTTGATAAAATAGATTTATTTTCTAAAATTAAGTCAAAAAAACCATATGTTATTTGTTTTATAGGGATAAATGGTTCTGGAAAAACAACAACTATTGCAAAATTTGTTAAAATGTTACAAGAAAATAAATTAAGTTGTGTGATGGCTGCTTCAGATACTTTTAGGGCAGCTGCAATAGATCAACTACAGCACCATGCTGATAAATTGGAGGTTAAATTAATTAAACAAGACTATGGGGCTGATCCTGCTGCTGTTGCTTTTGATGCTATAAAACATGCAGAAGCTAAAGGGATTGATGTTGTTTTAATAGATACTGCTGGAAGAATGCATTCTAATTCAAATTTAATCGATGAAATGAAGAAAATTGTGAGGGTTGCTAAACCCGATTTAAAGATTTTTGTTGGAGAAAGCATAACTGGTAATGATTGTGTTGAACAGGCTAAGAAATTTAATGAAGCGGTTGGAATAGATGGTGTAATTTTATCTAAAGCAGATATTGATGAGAAGGGTGGAGCTGCTTTATCTGTAAGCTATGTTACTAAAAAACCCATTATGTTTATTGGAGTTGGTCAAGAATACGAAGATTTGAAAGAGTTTAATTCTGATATTGTTTTAGATAATTTAGGGTTTTAGTTAGTAGAAAACTTCGTTTTTCACAACCAATAAAAATCAGAGATCTTGAGGGTATGTGAAAATGTTTGCATTTTCACAACCTTTTTAAACTCCGAATTCTTATGATTTTATATGGCACGCCAAAAATCTTTACAAGGGGTAAGGGCTGAAGATGATTTTAAATGTCCTGAATGTGGTAATGAAGAGCTTGTTAAAGAGAACGGGGAAATTTACTGTAAGAAGTGCGGTTATGTTCTATAATAGAAACCTTTTTATATTAATAAATTTAGTAAATAGTTTAAAGAGGTGAATTAATTGATAGGTTATTTTGAAGGGATATTAAAAATAGCGAATTTGTTCTTAGCATTTGTTGCAGGATTAGTTGCAATTTCATTATTTAAAGCATCTAGTAAGAAAACCTATCTTAAACCTTGGTATCTTTTAATAATAGCTTTAATCTTATTTGCAGTTCAAGAAGTTCTAGGAGCATTAAGAGCTTTTGGAATTTATTCAACACCCCATTTAACTCATATTGTACCTACTCTTTTATTAGGTGTTTTAATATGGGCTTTGGTTTTACAGGTTAATATAAAATGACATATGTCGAATGTTTAGAAATAGTAGCACCCTGGTATAATCTAGTTTTAGTAGGTATAGTTATTGCTTTATTTATCAAATTTTTTATGAAACCTAGTAAAAAAATATATCTTAAACCATGGATTATGTTGTTTATAGCTATTTGTGTTTATATTATTGAAGAAGGTATGACTGCTTTTGGATTTTCTGCAATAAATGACATTTACAGAATATTACATCCTTTATTTGAAATGATTATGATTAGTTTATTCATATACATGCTTTTATTACAAAGAGATTATTTAAGAGAACTAAAATGAGAAAATTAATGAAAGATAAAAAAGCAGTTTCGCCATTGGTGGCAACTTTAATATTAGTTGGATTTTCTTTGTTATTAGGGACTATTACAATGAATGTTGGTAAAGCCTATATAGCAGATATTTCAAGTGCTGGCGGGGAAATTGATGAAGGGGCTTCATTAAAACCTATAGATGGTTCTTTTTATAGTTGCTCTAATACAAATCCAGTTACTAAAAAATGTATGCTTTGGGAATTTGTACGTTAGAATTCTTATTTATTTAAAAAAATAAAAAAATTAAAGGGTTAATATTCATCCCTTTCTGATTCTTCATCCTCTCTCCTTATAACTTTAACAGCATCTATTTTTAGTGTTATTGGAATAGGTACTGCAGCTTCTAATAACTCCACAATTACTTCTTCTTTTTGTTTATCTATTCTTGTTATTTTAGCTTTTTCACGTTTGAAAGGACCTGAGATAATTTCACAAATATCATTTTTCTGCATATTGATTTCTTTTTTCTTTTTCTCAAGCATATGCTCTATTTCTTCGTATTGTACTTCTTTTGGAAGAATACCTCTTGCATAAGGTATATTAAAAGCAGCTTCTTCTGCAGCTTGTCTTGATAATGATTCTAAAAAGATATAACCCCTCATACCATGGGGTTTGATAACTGCATAAACATCTAACTTCTTTTTTTGAACATTACTTGTTAGAAAATCCATAACTTGATCTTCTCTATTTGCTGTTGTTCTCAAAGCAAATATTTTTCCATTATTTTCTTCTGTCATTTTCCACCTATTAAAAAAATACCTGTTTTATTATTTGTATTAAAAAACCCATTAAACCGATAATTCCGATACCTAAACCAGATACTTTTACAATTGTTTTAAACTCCAAGGAGTTTGGTTTTTTTGTAACCTTTAATACTCTTTTGCATTCAATTATAAATCTTTTGAATTTAAAGAGTAAAGAGGGCTTTTCATATTGATCTTCCATTTTTAGTCTAAAAAGTCTATTCCTAGTTCGTTTTCTATTTCTGTTTTCCTCTTTGAAGTTAGTGTTTTTCCAGGTCCAAAAATCTGTGAGGATTTAACACCTGTAACAATTAACATAGTTCTAATTGTTTTTTCTAAATCTTCATATATTTGAGCACCCCATATTACTGTGGCATCATCACCCATTAAGTCTGAAACAGTTTCAACAACTTTTCTTGCTTCTTCTAATGTCATGTCTTTTCCACCACTAACATTTATTAAAGCTCCTGTTGCTCCTGTAATATCTACATCTAATAAAGGATTATTAATTGCTTTTTCAACAGCTTCTACTGCTCTGTTATCTGTATCAGATTCTCCTACTCCAATTAAAGCAACACCACCATCTGACATTACTGTTTTTACGTCTGCAAAATCTAAGTTAACAAGTCCTGCTTTTGTAACTAATTCTGAGATACCTTTTACAGCATTTGTTAGAATTTCATCTGCAACTTTAAAAGCAGTGTGTAATGGTAAGTCTGGTGCTAATTCTAGTAATTTATCATTTGGAATAACAATTAAAGTATCAACCATAGGTTCAAGTTTTTCTAATCCTAGGGTTGCGTTTTCATATCTTCTTTTCCCTTCCATTGCAAAAGGAAGTGTTACAATACCTACTGTTAGACATCCTAACTTTTTGCCTACTTCTGCAATAACTGGGACAGATCCTGTTCCTGTTCCCCCTCCTAATCCACATGTAATAAAAACCATATCTGCACCTTGTAGTGCTAATTTAAGATCGTGTTCAGATTCTCTAGCAGCATCTTCTCCCATTGTTGGGTTAGATCCTGCACCAAGACCTTTTGTTACTTCTTTTCCAATTAATAATTTTTTATCTGCTTTTGTATATAATAAATCTTGAGCATCTGTGTTAACTGCAATGGTTGCTGCACCCACAATTCCAACTTCACTTATTCTGTTGATTGTGTTATTTCCACCGCCACCACTACCAACAACTCTTATAGATGCTTGTTGTTGAGAAAGAATATTTTCTAATTCAGCGTCTGCAATATTATCTACTGGTTTGTCTTCTCTTAGAGCTTCTGTTGTTTGACTTAATTTAGTATGAGTTTCACTAGCTTGAGTGGGTTGATCATTAGAAACCATGTTGGCTTGGGAATCGTCTTGAATTTCCATTTTTATACTTTACAAATTTATAATACCTTACTTATATTTAAACTTTTTTACTTTTTATCCTCGAATTTTACTTTTTTTATTTTTGTAAACTTTTTGATCATATCTTCGATTAAATCTTTAAGTGGTTTTTGTAAATTTATTTTTGGTGTTAAAGTTGCTGTCTCATTTTCAACTTTAATATCACAGTCTTCTTTTTTTAATTGTAGTTCTATAATCGCTTCTACTTTTTCTTTTTCGTCTGTAACTATCTTATTAATCTTTACATCATATTGAAGATCTTTACCAGACAAAGGGTGGTTGAAATCCACCATACATCTTCCACCTGAAACTGTTTTGATTATTCCATTTGTACCGTCTATATTAATTGGAAGACCTGGCATTGGATTAATATTTTGTTTTGTGAATATTGATTTAGGCATAAGTTTTAGAAGTTTTGAGCTTTTCTTTCCAAAACCTTCTTGAGGTTCTATATTAACTTTAAATGTTCCTGGTTCTTTTCCTTCAAAAAATCTATCTAATCCTGGTAAAACTTGAGTTCCACCAACCATTATTTTGACAGGACCATATTGATGATTTGGATCAAACACTTCATTTTCTTTTGCTAATTTTTCATCTGTTGTATCGAAAATAAAGTCTTCTTCTTTTAATTTTCCAGTATATTCAATTTCTATAAAATCTTGTTTTTTTATTTTTGTCATTTTTAACCCTTTTATTTTTTTGATTTTATCTCTATCTCAGTTAAAATTGAGAAGAAATAATAATAAATACAAATAGGTTAGCATTTATAAATGTTACTAAAACCTTACTTTAAATTTATTTTAAGTATTGTAGTTACAGTAGAGTGGTAAAATCACAAGGTTTATATATTAGTTTTTAAATGTTATTGTACGATGGATTATAGCCAAAGATTTAGTGATCAACGAAGAGAATTGGTAGATTATTTTAGAGAAGGTTACACTACTCAGATGACTGGTCCTCATGCTATTGATGTTGATGATGATTGGGAAATGAATGGTGTTAGAAGTGCTGCTGCAGAACATATAAGAAGATTGGTTGATGAAAAGGATTATTTTACATTAACTCCTGAAGAGAGAGTAGAACTTGAATCTCATTCTTTACTTGCTGATGGTGTTGCAGATGAGACCGAGAGAAGTATAATTAATGGTACCCTTGATGATGTTATGAGGGCTATAAGAACTTATTGTGCAAAACCTGCTGAAGAAGAGGAACCTGCAGAAGTAAAAGGAACTACGGTCTTAGGTTATTTAAGAAGATTATTTGCAAAAACTTAATATTTTTTCTATTACTTGTTTTTTTGTTAAATCGGTTGTATCTATGATTAAATCATAGTATTTTTCATTTGTAAAATCAATATGATAATATTTCTTATATCTTTTTTTTGTTTGGTCTAGACGGTTTTTAAGCATTTTTTCTACTTCTTTAACGGTTTCTTTCTTTTCTTCATCAGGACGTTGATCTTTGAAGATTCTTTTTGCCGCTTCATTTAATTTAACATCTAAAAATATTTTTTTTGAATTTTTTATGAAATAACAAGATAACCAACCATCTACTACTAAATTATTTTGTTTTGAGAGAGATTTTAGTTTATCATCAACTTCTTTATCTGTCCAGAATTCCTTTTTACCTATTTCATTTAATTGATCTATTGTAATATTATGTTTTAATGCTATTTCACCCCTATAGTCCCCTGCTGAAAAAAATTCATATTTTAGTTTTTGAGCTATTATTTTAGCTATAGAAGACTTTCCAGACCCAGGTTTTCCAGATAGTGTAATTATCATAGCTAATTTTATTTTTTTATATATTTAAATGGTTTGTTTTAATGTTTTTTTATTAGTAACTTAATAGTGGTTACAAAACAGAAAGCTTTAAATACTATGAAATTTCGGCATATTACATATACACACACAAAAAAACACACAAGAATCATCCCCTGAGGGAAGAATCTTAAGCCACTTAGCTTTAATTTTTTTAAAAATATGAACTAAAAAAGTCATATGATTAAGAAAATTTAGGTTTACAGTTGGTTTTGAATAGAGTACGCAATGATCAGAAAAGATACATAAATATGTTGATTTTTTGACAAATAGCGTTTCTGTTTAAGACATTGACTGGAAAAGGTGGATATTACAATGGAAACTCATTGTGATATACAGCAAAGATGCTTTTTGATTAGCGTGAGCTATTTCTATAGACGACTATTTTTGTCAAGGTGTCTGTTTTCTGAATGGAGAAGGTCGGAAACTGGAGAATAAACACTTACATGTGTAAGTGTATTAGATAAAGGGCATTAAGTTTTAAGAGCTCTATAGATGTTTTGAACAATCAAGTTTGAAATGTCAATCTTGGAACAAAGAGAACTGATTGAAAGGGATTCAAGAATGAAGAACCTGGGAAATGTCTTCGTGCTGATCGCTGTGTTCGTGTGCAACGTCGTGTTCGCTCAGACACCCTCTCAAGTCGATGAAGATTCGGTC
>Ga0257125_1002105_pt1 | contig 17336 bp, 16 predicted proteins | sample SI106_200metaG_FD_190183 | JGI IMG/M metagenome (GOLD analysis project Ga0257125, IMG submission 190183) | Marine microbial communities from Saanich Inlet, British Columbia, Canada - SI106_200 | ecosystem: Environmental > Aquatic > Marine > Inlet | place: Canada: British Columbia | collected...
CCTCACAGCAATTGGGGCGACGCGCACCTTGTCGGGCCAGCAATGGCCTATATTGCCGCACATCCCTGGATGCAAGTACTCAACGAGCGAGACTTGTTGACCCAGCCGCGCCTAAATACACGCATTTCTATCACATCAGAAAATTCAAATGAGGAAAATTATTCCGCGGTATATACCGCCTTGCGCGCCACACCTGACAGCACCAGTGCTGATTTAGCCTACGCGGCGTTACTCACTTTACTCGCGCCAGCCGACCCACTGCACCCCAATCTTGCTGCACTGCGCGCCAATTATTTGGGCGAAATTGGCACTTGGCTCGCTGCCGCCAAGTGGGAACTTGCCGCAACGCCTTTGCAAAATGGTGAAATTTTCACGGATTGCACAATTGACCCCGATTTCGATGGTGAGGCCGAGTGCCTGCTGGCATCGACAGATTATTTTGCCATCATTGACCCCCAGGGAGGGCGTTTGAGCCTGCTGCTGGCGCGTCAGAAAAATGGCTCGATTACACAGCTTGTCGCGCCGAGTTCTCAATTTGCCGTCGGGCTGAGCGATCCGCTGGGCTGGGATTTGGCCGCGGGGGTGCAGGCCGACCCAGGGGTGATACCCGGCGGGTTTGCCGGGCCGTGGGATGAGTATCGCGTTGAGCACATTGCTAATGGCGTCCGGCTAAAATCGACCTCGGTGAGTAAAACTTTTACGCTAGCCAATGAAGGCTTGCACATAGAATACGTGTCCGAAACCCCTATTGAGGCTCAAATTCCGTTGGGCATTATGACGGAGAATTATCTCTCTTCGGGGTGGGCTGGGCGCTTCGAGGGCGAAGAATTGCCTCAGGGCTGGGCCTGGGGGATTAAGGACAATGCCCAGGCGTTGATCCAAACCTCGGGCAGACTGACCCACCAAACCTTCCGTGATGATATTCCCGCGCTTTCACTACCCGAAAACCCCAATTATGATTACCCGGCGGGGCATTATTTCCCCTTTCCCCTGGCCGTGGCAACTGTGCATGCCGAGGGCGCATTTTGGGTACAAATCAGCTTGCTGCCTTAACGATACAACTGGCGAGCGCGGATAATCTTTTCAACGGCGGCGGGAAGATATTCGTGGATGGACAAATTTGCGGCAATGCACTGGCGCAGCGATGAGGAAGCAATATCAATGGGCGGGATATCCATAAACTGGACTTTTGTGCTGATCCCATGAAGGGTGGTTTCCAGATGCTCGAGGTTGTACGCTGCCCCCGGGCGGCACATAACCCCCAACGCATCGCAGGCATTGAGAAAAGCCTGCGGCGTGTGCCACAGAGACAAATCGCGCAACGAATCGCCGCCCATCAGGTATATCAGCCACGCGTCGGGGTATTCCTGCCGCAAACAAGCCACCGTGTCTACAGCATAATGTGGCGGAGGGCGATCGATATCGACACGTGAGAGTTGAAATTTGGGATGTTCAACAAGAGCCGCCTGAAGCATCTCCAGGCGGTCGGCCAGGGGGGTGATAGGCTGCCCGTGCTTGTGGGGCGGCTGCAGGGTCAGCACCCATAGCACCCGGTCGAGATGTAGATGCTGCAAAGCAGCATGTGCCAGCGCCAGATGTCCGTTATGCGGCGGGTCAAATGTGCCGCCTAAAATTCCGATGCGCGCGATTATTCCGACCACTCCAATTCGTGATTACCAATATAAACTGTATCGCCGGGTTGAATACCGGCTTTGCGCAGCGCGTCTTCGATACCCAGCGCGTTCAAGATACGCTGAAACCGCCGCGCCGACTGGTCGTACTCCCAGTAGGTCATAAGAGCAGCACGCTCAATAGACACACCGGTGACAATGAAACCATCGGAAGCGCGCTCAATTTCAAAAGCGCGTGGATCATCCTCTACGCGGTAGATGGGCATATCTTCGGTTTTTGTGAGCGGAATCAGAGGCAATTCAATCAGTATTTGCCGGGCGCGAAATAGCACCGGCTTCACACCCGTACCGGCTACAGCTGAGATAGCGTAAGTTTCGTAATCACGCTTCTCCAGCTCACGCTGAACTTCCGGCCAGCGCGCTTGCACATCGGGCAAATCCATTTTGTTGAAAACAACAATCTGGGGCTTAGTGGCTAAATCGGGGTCAAAGAGAGCCAACTCGCTATTGATCTGGGAAAAATCAAGCAAGGGGTTTTCCGCCATGCCATCCAGCAGGTGGATCAATACACGTGTACGCTGAATATGGCGCAAAAACTCGTGCCCCAAGCCCACACCTTGATGCGCGCCCTCGATCAGGCCGGGAATATCTGCTAAAACCAGCGAGATATCTACATCGAGGCGAGCTACGCCTAAATTGGGCTGCAAGGTTGTAAAGGGATAGGGGGCGATCTTTGGGGTAGCATTGGTCACTGCCGATAGCAGCGTCGATTTCCCCGCGTTTGGGGCGCCGACCAACCCGACATCGGCGATCAACTTCAATTCCAGGCGCAGATTGCGTTCTTCAGACGGGGCACCCTTCTCTGCAAGACGGGGAGCTTTATTGGTTGAAGATGCAAAACGGGAATTTCCACGACCACCACGGCCACCCTTACAAACCACTAGCCGGTGTTCTTCTGCGGTGAGATCTCCCAGCAACTCGCCGGAATGCGCATCGTAAACGAGCGTTCCGGGTGGCACTGGGAGAATCAAATCTTGCCCCGATTTACCGCTTTTATTATTTCCGCCACCTTTAGCGCCATCGTCGGCAAGGTAATGGTGTTTGTGTCGAAACGGAGATAGAGTAGTCAGTTTATTATCAACTTGAAAAACCACACTACCACCGCGACCGCCATCACCACCATCTGGGCCACCACGGGGAACATATTTTTCGCGGCGGAAGTGTACAATGCCTGCCCCACCACGCCCCGAACGCACGTATATTTCTACTTCATCAATGAACATTTTATCTCTTTGTTGCTTGCAATAAATGGAAAGGCGCAGGCCTTTGCAATGAAACATCGGCTAAATGGGGTCATTCTCTAAGATCAGTACCCGGTTCGTTGGGAATAAAGGACTATTATACCATTGGGGAGTTTTTGATGCGCCTATGCTATAATTGGGGGCATTCTTCCCCAGATCAGGAGCACCTATATGACCAAACAAGATATTCCAGACATCGTTGTCGGACGACTTCCCTTTTATTTACGCTCGTTACAACGCATGCAGCAAGAAGGCCAGCAAGTTACATCATCCCAAGAACTCGGCGCCCGGCTGGGAGTCTCTGCAGCCCAAATCCGAAAAGACTTATCTCAATTTGGTGAGTTTGGGAAACAAGGCACCGGCTACAATATTCAGTTTCTCAGTAATCAATTACGAAAAATACTAAATCTCGATCAAGTATGGGATATGGCGATTATCGGTGCAGGTGATGTAGGTAACGCGCTAGCCCATTATTCGGGCTTCCGCAACCGCGGTTTTCAGTGCACGATGATTTTCGATAATACCGCCGAAAAAATTGGGGGAATGATTGGCACATTGGTTGTAAAAGATGTCGCTTATATGGCTGATGAAATTCAGGCTGCCGGGATAAAGGTAGCCATGTTAGCCGTCCCAGCCGATCATGCCCAAGAAGTTACCGATCTGCTGATTGAAGCAGGAGTCAAAGCAATCTTGAATTATGCCCCTATTCAGTTATCAGTACCTGAAAGCGTCCGTGTTGAGAATATTGATCCGGCAACTCATCTACAAAGGATGTCGTATTATTTGAAGTAAAGAGGCAAACCCTTAACAAAAAAAGCGAACTTGCAAAAAGTTCGCTTTTTTCATTCGTAAAATCCATATCCGCTAATGTGTTTATACTGGCGGTAAGTTGCGTTTTATTTTCGCATAAACACTGGGTTGCAAAGACAATGATGTCCCTTCTGCCACACATGTCGTGGGGTTATCAACAAGATAAGCGGGGACGCCTAATTCTTTAGTCAGCAATTTGTCGATACCGCGAAGCAGGGATGCGCCGCCGCACAGGGCGATACCGCGATCAATGATGTCGGATACAAGCTCGGGTGGGGTTTTTTCGAGTACACGCCGGGCCGTCTCAACAACATTACTCAACACATCCTGTAGGGCTTCAACAATTTCACCGGTAGTAAGCGTCAGCGGGCGCGGCAAGCCTGTAACCTGGTCTTGGCCCTGTATCTCGATGCTTCTTTCTTCATCCTGCGGGACGGCTGCACCAATTTCCATTTTGATGCGTTCGGCTGTTGGCTGTGCAATCACCAAACCAAATTTGCGGCGGATATAGGTCATAATCGCATCGTCCAATTGCAACCCACCCATCCGAACGGTCTCCGCTGAAACAATCCCATAGGTAGCCATAACGGCGGCCTGGGTTGCACCACCGCCCAGACAAATGATCATATTCCCGGTGGGTGTGTGGAATGGTAAATCGACCCCCAAAGCTGCCGCCATAGGTTGATAGATCAAAAAGACATCACGTTTGACCGCTTCCAGCGCGGCTTCATGCACGGCACGACGCTCAACGCTGGTGACACCATAGGGGACGGACATCATCACCCGCGGACGAAAGATACGCGCTGGACTGCTCACTTTGCGGATAAGGTATTCCAATAGCTTCTCGGAAACTTCGTAATCCGCGATAACGGCATTCTTCAACGGATAGGCCACCTCCAGGGTATCAGGAACACGCCCATACATATCCTGAGCTTCCTGCCCCAGGGAGACAATTTTCAGTTCATCAACCGCAATCGCAACAACTGTGGGCTCCTGAAGAATAACCTGTCCATCTTCTGCAATACGCGTCCAAATCGTACCCAGGTCAATTCCAATGTCTTTTGAGAAAAGGGCCATCAGGCACTAACCCCGATCTTCCAGCATGGAAGGCACATCCGCACGGCGTCCCTGACGGTAGCGGCGCACAGCATCCAAACGGAGGTTGGAACGCCGCAAAGCTGCTTCCATTCGCAAGAAAGAATCGGAATCGGGCGGAGGCCCTTCGGCGAGGATTTTTTCGGCGCGCTGACGAGCGGCCTCAGCACGCGCAACATCAATCTCGCGCACATTTTCAGCCCGATCTGCCAGCACTGTGATAATTTTGGGTTGAACTTCCACTACCCCGCCAGCGACTGTAAAAATCTCTTCCGCGTTCTGTTGGCGCACCTTGATAACGCCAAAAGACAGCGTCGATAACAGCGGCGCGTGGTTCGGGAGTATGCCCATCTCACCTTCTGTGCCTGGCAAAAGCACCGAATCGGCATCACCTTCAAAAATCAAACGGTCTTGAGAAACGATCTCACAACGAATAGGCATTGTTCCCTTCGCTTATGCAGCCAATTGCTTGGCGCTTTCTACAACATCGTCAATGGTTCCGGCAAACATGAAAGCATCTTCGGGGATGTCGTCGTGCTTTCCGTCCAAAATCTCACGGAAACCGCGTACAGTCTCTCGAATGGGAACATACTTACCCGGCATATTGGTAAATTGTTCGGCAACATAGAAAGGCTGCGAGAAGAAACGCTCCACTTTACGGGCACGGGAAACAATCAGCTTATCATCTTCGCTGAGTTCATCAATACCCAGAATGGCGATAATATCTTGCAGGTCTTTGTAGCGTTGCAAAACCGCCTGGACTTCGCGGGCAGTTCGATAGTGCTCATCACCCACAATCAAGGGGTCGAGAATACGTGAGGTAGAGGCCAACGGATCAACAGCCGGATAAATGCCCTTCTCAGAAATGGAGCGTTCAAGCGCAATGGTTGCATCGAGGTGGGTAAAGGTAGCAACCGGAGCAGGATCCGAATAGTCATCAGCGGGAACATAAACCGCCTGCATCGATGTGATCGAGCCTGTACGAGTAGATGTGATGCGTTCCTGTAGTTCGCCCATCTCGGTAGACAAGGTCGGCTGATACCCAACCGCGGAAGGCATACGCCCCAGGAGCGCCGAGACTTCAGACCCCGACATACTGAAGCGGAAAATATTATCAATAAATAATAGCACGTCACGGCCCTGATCACGGAAGTATTCGGCCATTGATAAAGCGCTCAAGGCCACGCGCAAACGCACCCCAGGAGGTTCATTCATTTGCCCGTAAACCATAACGGTGTCTTTCATAACACCCGATTCGATCATCTCGCGATAAAGCTGGGTGCCTTCACGAGTGCGCTCGCCTACGCCAGCAAACACAGAGTTGCCCTCGTGTTCCATCGCCACCGAACGTATTAACTCCATAATCACAACGGTTTTGCCAACGCCTGCACCGCCAAAAATGCCAGTTTTACCGCCTTTGGTAAAGGGAGCAATCAGGTCAATTACTTTTACACCCGTTTCAAAAATATCCACCTGCGTAGATTGATCTTCAAATAGCGGGGCAGCCCGGTGAATGGGGTAGTACTCTTCTGCCTCTACAGGGCTACCCCCATCAACGGGGCGTCCCAAAACATTAAATATGCGTCCAAGCGTTGGCAGGCCTACGGGAACCTTAATGGGCGCCCCGGTGGAATGAACTTCAGTCCCACGCTGAAGGCCCTCGGTTGTATCCATAGCAACACATCGAACCCAGTTATTTCCCAGGTGCTTCTGGACTTCTAAAACCTGGGGATAACCTTCCCCTTGTGGAATTTCGAGGGCATCAAAGAGGCCCGGCAATTGACCAGCGGCGAATTCGACATCCACGACACCGCCTTGAATTTGTATGATGCGGCCTGTAGCTTTAGCCATGTTTACCTCCAAATTATCGCAATCAGTGAAAACACTGATTCTAGTATTTTAACTTTGCGCCAGGGCTTCTGCGCCACCGGCAATATCTAACATTTCACTGGTAATGCTCTGTTGACGCGCTTTGTTGTATTGAAGTTGCAAAGCAGCGCTGAGTTCGGTCGCATTCTCAGTAGCATTTTTCATAGCAACCATACGAGCAGCATGTTCACTGGCCAGTGATTCCATCACCGCCTGATATACTTGCAAAGCCGTGAAACGAGGAACGATCTCATCAAGAAGTTGTTCTTGCCCTGGCTCATAGATATATGTCGCTTCAGGGCCGTGCTGTTCTATGCCAAAAGCCTCCACGCGTCCCTCACCAGAATCCACCTCGAGGGGGAGGAGTTTTTTGACCGTGGGAATTTGCTTAACCATATTTACAAAGTCGGTATAAACTAAATAGACTTCGTCAACATTACCTGACAGAAACTCATCCACCGCCAGGTGTCCAATCGCAGACACATCTGCAAATTCCGGGGCTGCCGGGAGATTGCTAAATTCTGCCAGAATTTCCTGGCCGCGGCGGAACATTAAATCGCGCCCTTTGCGGCCAATCGTAATAAATTTTGCCGGATGAGGATATGAGCCAAACTTTTGTAGCGTGAATCGAACAATATTAGCATTATATGCACCAGCAAGTCCGCGATCTCCACTGATGAGAACAATCAGCGTGTTTTTGACTTGCTCTCGCTCCGCTAATAGGGGATGCAATACCCCTCTGCCGGGTTGAGCGGCAACGTGCGTCAGCACTTGCCATGCTTTCGTTGCATACGGTCGTGTGCGATACATTGCCTGCATAGCTTTCTGAACTTTGCTGGCGCTTACGGCCTGCAAAGCACGTGTTACCTGGGCAATATTCTTCACACTACGAATACGTAGTTTTACTTCTCGAGCGTTAGCCATTTAGCGCTCCCTGAGTTACTGCCAAGCTGAACGGAAAGCATCAAGTGCAGCACGCAATTGTACTTCCGTTTCATCTGTGATTCGTTTATCCTTAACAATTGCTTTGCCAATCTCTGGATGGGATGTTTCCATATAGCGCATAAGGGTTTCTTCCCATTCGCGCATCCGTTCGAGATCAACTTTATCAGCAAAGCCTTTGGTGCCTGCAAATATTGCAATGATTTGCTTCTCAACAGAAGCAGGCTCATATTGAGGCTGTTTGAGCAACTCCTGCAAACGCTGACCTCGATTCAGGCGAGCCTGTGTGCCAGCATCCAAGTCGGAGCCAAATTGAGCAAATGCAGCCAACTCACGGAATGAGGCCATATCCATGCGCAAACCACCGGCAACTTGCTTCATTGCCTTCGTTTGAGCATCACCACCCACACGAGAAACCGATAAACCAACATTTACAGCCGGTCGAATACCAGCGTAGAAAAGGTTATTTTCCAAATAAATCTGCCCGTCGGTAATGGAAATCACATTCGTCGGGACATAGGCCGACACATCGCCAAGCAGGGTTTCAATAATCGGCAGAGCTGTCAATGAGCCGCCCGTGCCGTCTACTTTGATAACCTGATAATCACCACTATTCTCCATTGCCTGCAGCGCTTCATCTGCATAATGATGTGATAACGGTCCCCCATATACCTTGCCGTCAATAGCATCATCTGCCTTAGCCAGCGAGTCTAAATAATCTTTCGAAACAATCACATATTGGTCAGCGAGGCGAGCCGCTCGCTCCAGTAAGCGAGAGTGTAAATAGAACAAATCACCGGGATACGCTTCACGACCCGGAGGGCGGCGCAATAGCAGCGAAACCTGACGATATGCCCAAGCGTGTTTCGAAAGGTCATCATAGATCACAAGTGCATCGCGGCCAGTTTCCATGAATTCTTCGCCAATGGCACAACCGGCATACGGTGCAATATACTGAAGGGCGGCAGGTTCATCTGCCGTGGCAGCCACCACAATAGTATGTTCCATCGCACCAAATTTTTCAAGGGTGGCAACTGTCCGCGCAATTGCCGCTTTCTTTTGGCCGATGGCAACATAGATACAAATAACGTCTTCGCCTTTTTGGTTGATAATGGTATCAATGGCAATCGCTGTTTTTCCGGTTTGACGATCACCAATAATCAACTCACGCTGACCACGGCCAATCGGGATCATCGAATCAATGGCTTTAATACCTGTCTGCAAGGGCGTATCAACGTCCTGGCGCAAAATTACACCAGGGGCGATGCGTTCAATTGGGCGAAAACCTGTCGTTGGCATCGGACCTTTACCATCAATCGGCTGACCAAGCGCATTCACCACGCGCCCAACCATAGCATCACCAACCGGCACCGATGCAATCCGCCCTACCGTACGTACAGTCATACCTTCGCTAATACCGGCATAATCACCCATAATAGTGACACCAACGGTATCACGTTCAAGGTTGAAGGCAATTCCCATAACTCCATTTTCAAACTGTACCAACTCTTGAGAGCGCACATCCGACAAGCCAGTCGCGCGCGCAATACCATCCCCCACTTCTAAAACCGTTCCGATATCACGAACCTCCAGCGCAGGCTGGAAAGCCTCGATTTGCTGCTGTAAGTCTGTAGTGATTCTTTGGATCAGATCAGACATTTTACCTCCTGGTTTCTATCAATTTGTCAATTATTGCGGAAATATTTGGTACGGCTTCATCGAGAATATTGCAATGAGGCCACCAATAATTTTACAGCGATTGAATATCACAATCGCTGGGGCAGATATAAGAAAACCCTCCAGGGTGAGGTATCATACCGTGAAACGAATACTGATTGTGTCTCCGGCCAACATCACGCGAGGGGGGTAAATGAGTACTCACATCCATTAGGGGTTCTCTACCAAAAAAATAACTACTAATATCCCCCAATAGGGATACTAGCGATCAAATAATACCCGAAAGCCATCATATTGTCCAGTTTGATTCAGCATTGGTGCGTTTTTTCACATCTTACATGGACATCAGGCATCATCTGGCGATTGAGATTGAGATCCTTTACCCAAAGCCTGCGATCGTTCATAAGCCGCCCACACTGCGCGCGAAATCGCCGTGCGAAAACCAGCCTTCTCTAAATAATATAAAGCCGCAGCCGATGTGCCTCCCGGAGAAGTAACCTGGTTTCTTAAACGAGCCAAATGTACCGGGTGTTCACTCTTCCGGTAATAGTCTACCGAACCACGCACTGTTTGGGCCACCAATTGTTCAGCAATACGCCGCGGAAACCCCAAATGCACGCCCGCATCCACCATAGCTTCCATAAACATAAATACATAAGCAGGCCCGGTGCCTGATAGCGCGGTTGCCATATCCAGATAATATTCCTCATCCAGATAAATTTCTTCGCCCAGCGCGCCCAGCATTTTTCTGGCAATTTGGCGCTGCGCATCAGAGACTGCCGCGGCGGCTGTCCAAACTGTGATACCTTCGCCAATTTGAGCAGGCGTATTAGGCATTGAGCGCACCACATTGTCACATTGCAATCCCTGTGAAAGTTTTTCAATAGTTGCTCCCGCAATAATAGACAATACAAATGCCGACGGCTTGAGCTTGCCAGAGAGTTCGGGCAAAATTACCTTTAGATGTTGGGGTTTAACGCATAAGACGATCACATCGGCATTTTCTACGGCAGAAGGATTGTCTGTGAGCGAAGTGATTCCATAGCGATCTGCCAAATCTTGCCCGCGGTTGATACGTGGCCCCGAAACAGTGATCTGTTCCGGAGTTGCCACACCACAACGGATAATTCCAGCAATCATCGCCTCGGCCATAACACCAGGGCCAATAAATGCGATTTTTTGGTTAATTGACAAAACATACCTCCAAATAAAGGTTCATCAGGAGCTGGCGGGCATCGTGATTTTTTGAATTGATCTCAACCAACCGCATCACGCCGATTTAGCGGACATCAGCCAAAATATTGCAATGCGAAGCGAATGCGTTCTTCAACGTCATCGGGAGCATCCTTCCGGATGGCTTGTACTGCGGCCTGTGCCTCGACAACACTATACCCCAACACAATCAGAGCTTCCACAACCTGACTATCCGTATCCGCCATTGTTACCAACCCATCCAAGTCATCCGTAGCAGTGATGCGTCCTTGCAAATGAAGCACAATCCGTTGCGCGGTTTTGGAGCCAATTCCGGGAACACGTTGAAACACCGCAGCCTGCTCCGAAAAGACAGCCCGACGAATGGCTGTTGGGTTGAGGGTTGAAAGCGTGGTCAGCGCCAGACGAGGGCCAATGCCATTCACACCAAGCAAGAGAATAAAAAATTCGCGTTCTTCTGATGTTGAAAAACCATAAAGGGTGAGAGAATCTTCACGCACAACTAGATGAGTATGCAATGAGATCGTTTCCCCCATTCCCAGGCTCAAGCGAAACTGATCGGGAATATATACCCACAACCCTACATTCCCCATTTCAATAATGACACGATCTAGGCCAATCTCAATGACACGACCTCGGACGGTTGCGATCATAATTTACTCCTGCTAAACAAACGCCAAACCAATTCCTGTGGCAGTCATGGCGAGCAAACCTGGCAAAAGCGCTTTGCGCAAAACGGCTGAACCTCCCATCAATGCAATGATGCCCTTGACAACCGTATTCGACATGGTGGCTATCACCACAGCCCGTGAAGCGATATGAAGTTCCACGTCCCCCGTATTGCTGAGTTCCGCCATTGAAAGCGTAATCGCATCTACATCAGCTATGCCGGAGAGCAAACTGGATATTAGGATACCCGTATCGCCAAAATACATTTGCGCAGCCCGCGAGATGAGCAATACCAACCCATACAATAAACCAAATTTAATGGCCGACTTCAGGTCAAAGGGGTTTGAGAAATCCATGTTTCCTTTTTCGGCGGCTCGCTGCGAGAAAAATAGATACCCCCCATACAGCAGGCCTACTAAACCTGCCGCCGTCAGAGGTTTCCATACCATGCCAAGGAGTTGCCGGTTGAGTACGCCCACTTCAATCAGCACGCGCGAAAACATCACTGTCCAGGCAATCATAATTGCCAGCGCAAAAGGTTTTGATAAATTCGGCTCTCGGCTGCTACGGTCTGAAAAACTGAGCGTTACAGCCGTGCTGGATACCAGACCACCCAAAAATCCGGTTAGGCCGATCCCTTGTTCCGGGCCGACAATTTTTATGGCAACGTAGCCTAAAAAGCTAATTCCTGAAATAAAAACAACCATCAGCCATATCTTAAAGGGATTCAACACGTCAAAAGGCGGCGGTAAAAAACTCTGGTTCGGGAGTATGGGCAAGATGATGGCACTGATCACTGCAAACTGCAATGCGGCAAATATATCTTCGCGTGTCAGTGAACGAACAAAACGATCTGTTTCAAGTTTCAAGGACAGAAGCGCCGTCGTGGCAATCCCCAGCGCCATTGCCAAAGAAAGGTAGCCCCAATAGCACAGAGCACCAATTAATATGGTGATAATAATGGCAACTTCGGTAGTCAACCCAACAAAACCGCGCCAGGCATCGATGAAATACGCCACAGCAGAGAAAAGCCCCAATAACAGAATCACCCCGAAAAATGCGAGTGGAGCATCCAGTTGATCGGCGGCCATCGCTGCGAGAGCGCCGACCACCCCCATGAGCGCGAATGTCCGCTCCCCGGCAACAATTTCCTGACTGCGCGTGCCAGATGCGAATTCGCGTTGGAGACCAATTAAAAAGCCAATCGCCAGCGCGGCGCCAAAACGTGTGAAGAGTTGTAATTCGGTCATAGGTCTTTATCCCAATAGATCTGCCATTCGATAACTGTGAATATGACACACAGCAACCGCCAACGCGTCGGCGGCATCATCGGGGCGCGGAATTTCCTTCATGTTCAGCAGGGCACGGATCATTTGCTGTACCTGATTTTTATCTGCATTGCCATAACCCACCACAGATTGCTTAATCTCGAGGGGAGTGTATTCAGCAACAGGAATATCTGCCTCTGCCAGCGCAAGAATCGCTACACCGCGCCCCTGTCCCACAGTGATAGCTGTACGAACATTGGTCTGAAAAAACAATTTCTCCACCGCAGCCGCATCGGGGCGATGGAGAAAGGCAATATCTTTTAGCTGCCGATAGATTTCAAGTAAGCGCTTGGGCATCGGTAATTTTGCCGAAGTAAGCACTACCCCATAATCTACGACAATAAGCTGCCCCCCGGCGGTTTCGCGCACAAGGCCGTAACCCGTGGTAGCAGTTCCGGGGTCAATCCCAAGAACCAGCATCAGCTTTTATCCTTCATACTGTGCCAGAGCTTCATCAGAAATATTTAGATTGGAATATACATTTTGCACATCATCGAGTTCTTCCAGTCGCTCGATGACTTTTAGTACTTGAATAGTATCTGCTGCACTCAATTCCAACTCCTGGTTAGGGATCATGCGCAAACCGGCTTCATCGTATTGAATACTCGCTTTTGCCAGTTCGTCATTAATGGATTTGAAGGATGTAATTGGCCCTGTAATTTCAACAATACCTGCTTCCATTTGAACATCATCGGCACCACCGTTCAGCGCCAGTTCAAAAATAGTATCTTCATCATATCCATCAGCAGGGAAGGTGAAATATGCGGCCTGTGTAAATTGCCAGGCAACCGAGCCGCCTTCTCCCAAACTACCGCTGCTGCTCGTCAGGATATGGCGCAGATCAGCAACCGTGCGATTGCGATTATCGGTGGCACATTCGATCATAAACGCAACGCCGTGCGGGCCATAGCCTTCGTACACCACTTCTTCATAGGCCGCCGCGCCCTTATCTTCACCCGTACCACGTTTGATGGCACGATCGATATTCTCTTTAGGCATATTGGCAGCTTTGGCTCTTGAAACGGCCAGCGCCAGAGTTGTATTCATATTGGGATCACCGCCGCCGTTGCGAGCTGCTACCGCGATCTCACGGGCAAGGCGCGTAAATATCTTGCCACGCTTGGCATCTTCGGCACCTTTTTTTCGTTTGATCGTTGACCATTTTGAATGTCCAGACATAACCTCACTCCTGCGAGCTTGTGACACAAAGTCAGGTAGAAGTAAACGAACTCCTACGGCGCTCAAATAAGATATTCTTGATAATTACACAGCCATAAACAAATGTGCAGAGAGAGATATACTACTCTACTCACTGATTTTCTAAAAATCTTTCTACGAAGATATGGTTTGGAACGTCACTGTTTTTCTTTGTGCGAAATCGCATTATACCATTGAAGCCAAAATTCTTATTCACAAAACCAATACGGCTTCACCATTGGGTGTCACGGCACATAGCCGTGAAAACCTTGAAAAAAGTGGGGTTCAAAGGCAAACTCTAATGAAGACCAATTCAAAGGAGAAAGCCAATGAACCCACAAGGGTTATTTTGCCCTAACATGGACTGTCATGCAAGAGGGCATATAGGTAAGGGTAACATTCGAATACATAGCCAGAAAGAAAAGCGCGGCATCTGTGATGAATGCGGTCAGACCTTCTCGCTGAGAAAAGGCACCATCTTTTACCGCCTCCGGACTGACCCAAAGCTGGTGATGATCGTGGTGACATTGCTTGCATACGGCTGTCCGCTGAAGGCGATAGAGAAAGCCTTTGGTTTTCATGAGCGCACGATCAAGCGCTGGTGGGAACTGACAGGAGAACATAACCGAAAAATGCATGCACACCTGGTAGGCAAAAGCCAATTGGAGTTGGAACAGGTTCAGGCAGATGAGATCAAGGCAAAAGGGCAAGGCGGTCATTTCTGGATAGCCATGGCAATGATGGTGCGAACACGGTTGTGGTTAGGCGGAGCCATCAGCCCAAAGCGAGACCTGAATTTGATTCAGGAGTTAGCCAATCAACTACGCCAAATCGCCTTGTGCAGAGAGATGCTTCTGGCAGTAGACGGCTTAGCCAGTTATGTAAAAGCCTTTCGGAGAGCTTTTCGAACACCCTTCAAAGGGCAGAAAGGCGGGCGGCATCTGTTGATCCCGTGGCAAAATATCGCCATTGTCCAAGTTGTGAAACAGCGCACGCAGGGCAAGTTGACCATCGACAGGCGTATTGTTCAAGGAAGCAAAGCAACGATCGCTCACCTGATCGAGAAAACGCAAGGCGGCGGTGTCATCAATACAGCTTATATTGAACGTCTCAATGCAACCTTCCGGCAGCGTCTGGCATGGTTAGCTCGCCGAACTCGCTATCTCGCCCGGCAAAAAGAAACCTTGATGGCAGGTATGTATACGGTTGGCAACTTCTACAACTTCTGCGATTATCACCATAGCCTGCGCTTGAAACTCTCTGTTGGGAGAAGAGGCTATCGCTGGGTACAACGAACTCCAGCTATTGCAGCCGGAATCACAGATCACTGCTGGAGCATTGAGGAAGTTTTCCTTTTCAAGGTACCTCCACCACGTTGGAAACCGCCCAAGCGCAGAGGGCGATACTCCCAAAGAACGCTCGAACTTCTCAATGTATGGGCTTAAATCATCACGGCTAAGGTCCGTGATACCCACCATTGAAACGGCTATATTTGAGATCGAATAAAGCCCGGTTGGCATCGGGCAGCGCATATTGCTGGGTGGTTGCCTGTATCGGAATTTCCATCGCCAAATCCAGCAATTCGACCCCATCCTGATAGGTTGCATTGGCAACACTGCGTAAAGTCCGCTCAGCATAGATGAGGTCGTATGGCATCTCAGGGATCGGCGACATATAAATAGCGTTAATTGCCAGAGTTCCCCCAGGGCGCAATTTCGCGAGCATTTTTGGCACCAATTCTCCAGCCGGAGCAAAGATGATAGCGCGATCCAATGTATTTGGCGGAGTATCTTCCGAGCCGCCAACCCAGGCCGCGCCCAATTCCAGCGCATGGTGACGATGGTCAGGCGAACGCGTGAAAACATAGATTTCACAATCCCAATGGCGGGCAACCTGAATGGCAAGATGAGCGATGGCCCCAAAACCTACCAGCCCCAAACGCTCTCCTGGCTCCAAGTCTGCCTGTTTCAATGAACGATAACCAATTATGCCCGCACACAGGAGCGGGGCGGCGTATGCGCTAGTCAGACCTTTGGGGATAGGCAAGGCATATTTCGCTTCGGCCAACATATATTCAGCGTAGCCGCCATCTATATGAAAACCGGTAAAACGCGCTTCAGGGCATAGATTCTCATTTCCAGAAAGACAAAAAGTACACTCACCACAAACATCATAGAGCCAGGGAACACCCACACGGCTGCCCAATGTGGGATGGGTCACGTCTTCGCCAAGTTGATCTACAACGCCAACCACCTGATGGCCAGGAATGATGGGCATTTTCGGGGGCAGAATTTCTCCTTCAACAGTATGAAGATCGGTATGGCAAACACCGCATACTTCAACGTGAATGCGAACTTGCCCGGCTTTCGCCTCAGGCAGCGGCGTATCTACCAGCGTGAGTGGATTATTTTCAACCTGTTGAAAATGGTTCAACTGCATGGCTTGCATGATGCTACCTCGCTTTCAAAGCAAATTTCGCAGGAATGGGCTTGTCAAAGGTTTTGGGGTACGTTATAATCACGCCGCTATTACGGGATGTGGCGCAGCCCGGTCAGCGCGCGCCGTTCGGGTCGGCGAGGCCGTGGGTTCGAATCCCACCATCCCGACAAAAACGCCAGTGAAAAATCACTGGCGTTTTTGTTTAGGTCAATGTATATTGGGCCACTGGTTACGGGCAGGTAAATTCTTTAACCTTGTGGAAGCGGGCATAGAAGGTGAGATGATGAGTACCACCACAGCCATACATGGTAACTTCGTAATAGCCCATCGGGATGGTGTATTCTTTTTCTTCTTCCGCGAATAATTGGAACACGAAGACACTCGGTCCTTCGAGAATCAGTTTCATATAGCGCCCGGAGTCGTTTACGAGAGTAACATCAACCAGCCGTAATTGATCGCCCACGTCTTCGATATTTTCCTGGTCTTGCGGGCCATAATGCGATTTCATGCCACATTCGGGCACATTGATAACTTTATGAGTGGAGAGGTCTAATTCGCCTTTCACATTGATCCCGCAAGCGTACAGGATGTACTCATAAACGCCGCGCGCGGGCGTGTAATACCGCGCTTCGCCAGCCGGAATATGAAAATAATAATAGTCATGGCGGTCAAATTCCTTGGCGTCAAGCCGATACCAAATATCTCGCCCACTTTTATTGTTGATTGTGAGGCGGACGAGATCTGCATCTTGGGCAAGAACATTGGTTTGCGGAACAATGGCCGCAAAAACCAAAGCCACCAGCGTAAGCAGAAATACTATTCCACGAATGGTGTGCTGCTTTTTCATGTTTATCTCCTTTATGATGCTCAACGTACAAGCATTGCAAAAAATAACGAAGTAGCTGCCCAGATTCCTGAGCAGATATAAGCGAAACTGAGAATATCGTAGTGCAAAGCCAGTAGACTGTCAAGATTGAATGCAGCAGGCAAAATGTACTATGCCGAGGTGGGCAAACGCGGCATCTCCGGACCGGGCACATCGAGATAATCTGCCAAAGCTGCGGTGAGGGCAATACCATCATCCCAGAGGTATTCAATCTCGCCAAAACACATCGATTGTTCGTGCCCCTTACCACAGACCAATACAGCATCCCATGGCTGAGCCA
>Ga0257125_1002108_pt1 | contig 17309 bp, 18 predicted proteins | sample SI106_200metaG_FD_190183 | JGI IMG/M metagenome (GOLD analysis project Ga0257125, IMG submission 190183) | Marine microbial communities from Saanich Inlet, British Columbia, Canada - SI106_200 | ecosystem: Environmental > Aquatic > Marine > Inlet | place: Canada: British Columbia | collected...
TCTACTGTTATTTCTTGTCTATTATCTTGCTTGAAGATTGGATGATTTGATAAAAGATCATCAAACTTGGAAATATCATTGAATTCTATCATTTTTTTATCTGTCCCAATTTTACCTTTCATTTACTCTCTCAGTTTAGGGTTTAGATAGTTATCTCGAACAAAATCTGCCATAGAGTTATCTTCATCACTCATATAGATATTAGATATTGATTCACATAGAGCATTATGGATTACTCTGTCTTGTATTGGTAAGATTCTTCTCGTACTCATCTTTAACCAATTGGTCTTCATCTTTTCATAGTTCAGCCCAAGAGCTTTGTTATGGCATTCATAGTTGTAGATAACTGAGTTAGAAAAGGTACTGAAGAAATTATAGATACTAGATGAAGATAGTTTAGTTAATTTGTTTTTCAGTATTGGAGTTGTTGTCATTTAGTATTCCTTTTCTTGTTATTTGTTCTTTCTTTCTTTCTCTTTTTGCTATAGTAGATAGACTTCAGGAAAGGATACGTCCTCACGACCCAAAAATGGGATTTTTGTTGCCTATTGGCATTGGTGCTAGCTGGAAGGGCGTTGCCACATTCCAGTTCTTATATATAACTCAACTACACCAGAAATAAACTACCGCTGGAATTCATCTGAAAATATCCAGTTTTCTCTCTGATCTTCCTTCCAGAATGATTTAAGACTGTAATTTGCGAACTTTCGTCGAGCATCAACCGTATCCAACTTCTTTACATATACATCCCCTCCCTTGCAGCATTTGCTCCATATATGGTTCCTCAGAATAAGAAATCTTCGAATTTGGTCTTCACTCTCAGGCGGAAAGTATATTTGTCCGTGGTAGTGCAATTTTCCGCTTGTTGGAGTGAGTTCAGGGAATAAGAACCATTTCATCCTCTTGTATGCTCGGTCTGGTTGGCTCCAACGGCTCCCTAATAATTTCCGATTCATCATGGCATCGAATTTTCTTAGCATTTGTCTTCCGCTATTTATCGTGGTCTCTTTATTGCAATTGAAAGTAGCGCTTAATTGACATTCCATTTTAACAAGAAAATTAACGAATTCTTCTCTCATTTCTCTCACTCGTCCTATACTGTCAAAATCCATACCATCCTCATTCGATAATAAATATCATCCAAAGTTTCAATAATTACCATTATGGATTCATTTACGGAAATTTACGTAAATGAATCCATAATGGTATCTATTTGCTGTTGAAATAAGATTCAATTCATCTAGCTATGAATGCTCGTCACTCGGCTAGCATTCTCTGCATAATCTCTTCTACAGTTTCTGAATTTTCATCTTGGTATGCACTATAATGGATCGGTTCTTCCAATTTTGAATCTTCCAGCAATTTCCTTAATTCAAAATCACCACGCAATTCTAAATCTTTAGTTATGCGAGAGGGAACCCAGAGAGTTGTCTCACAAGCTGCCAAACAATATCCATTTTTATAGATGAATCCGCCAAAAACATCACAGGCTGGATCAAAAAAAACAGTTTCAAAAACTAATTTTGGATATATTTCGGATATTTTGGCAATCATCTCATCGTAAGGATGACGAGAAGTATCATAATAACAACAAAGATAATTCCCATTCTCCTCATAAAACTCACCCCTATATAAAGAATATTTTAAGAATGCTTTGTTATAAACATCTTCATCATCAACATGCTTAATTTTTTTCCCGCAACAATCTCTCCAGAAATCCCAATAATGTTCAGGTTCTCCATATATCGTAAGTGTGTTATGAACGGTATTTGACATTTTGTTTTCCTTATTTTAAATTTTTTTGTTTGAATACTTCCCTATCCTTTTTAAACTTTATCCTTCTTGGGGGCATCACCTCCTCTATGATAAAAATTGGAAATCTCAACATTCGAAAAATCACACGGCTTGGGGCATTTTGCTCTTTGGGTATTTCTATTTAATAAGAAGTCGCCGCTCAATAAACTGGAAAATTCCTCAAAATGGAAATTGAATATAATGCGCAAATTTTCGATAATTATCGAATAACTGGACATGATAGCAGCCCATTAGCCAGTCTTCCTTCTCAAGACCACTATCTAACGAACTTTGCTGGGATTATTAGGATCTGGTACAGATATCCTACCAGATGATCTCAAATCCTTTGAAGATCATCCCAGATAGGTCCGTAAGGGTATTATATATGCTTGGAGGGATTGGTTAGAGAGTGGATCTTGAAAGCAAACTCGGAATCGTAGGAAAGGACTTGGTAGGAATAGAAATCAGTTCGAACAGTGATCTTGATTAGGAATGTGAAATAGCGACCACCCATTAAAACACTATCTCCGAAGTGACGTACTGAGTGGGCCGCTTTACCGTGCCCATCTTTGTCCAGTTCTCCCCCCCGTCCCCCGAGCGGTACACCCCGCTGGTTCCACCCAGATAGATGTAGGGATCGGCTGCGATGATCGCCCTCGCCCAAACGCTGTTGCCCAATCCCCGATTGATCGAGCGCCAGCTCAATCCCCCGTCGTCGGAGCGGTACGCCCCGTGTCCGTACGTCCCCAGATAGATCACATCGTCCACCACCTGCAATGAGGCGACGTCGATGGCGAGCAGTCCGTCGCGCGAGCGGATCCAGTTGTCTCCCTGGTCCACCGAATAGTAGACCCCGCCGTTCCCCGTCCCGGCCAGGACCGTCGAACCGGCCACCACCAGCGCATTGACCTGCCTCGAATCCTCCTCGATCCCCGCACTCGCCAACACCCAACTCTCCCCCCGATCTACCGAGCGGTAGATCGCCCCGCTCCGCACCCCGGCCAGCAGCACTGATTCGACTGCCACCAGACTGGTCACATTGTAATCATCCAGCCCAGCACGAACCGGCTGCCACCTCTCGCCGATGCCCGGCGAATAGTGAACACCACCACCCAGCACGCCGGCGAAAAAACCATCCTCCGTCTCGATCAGCCCGGTAACCGCCGTCGCCGCCAGCCCCGCATTGGCCGGACTCCAGCTTTGCCCTCCATCCTCCGAGCGGTAGACCCCGTCCCCCTCGGTCGCCGCGTACAGCCGACCCTCTACCTCGACCATGGCCGTCAGCCGTAGCTTCGGCATCTCTTCACCCAGTTCCTGCCAGCTCTCTCCCCAGTCGTCGGAGCGATAGATCTGACTTTTGCCATATCCATCCCCGCTCCCTGCCATCAGTATCCCATCCACCAGCACCATTCCCAGCACCGAATTGTTCTCGGGCATCCCGTCGTTTTTTCGCACCCAGCGACTCTCCCCTTCTCCACGTCTATAGATCCCCAATCCCGGCACACTGGCGAAGAAGTATCCCCCTCCAGTGACCAGGGGGTACATCGTCTTATTATCCAGATTTTCACCTATCGATTCCCAGCTCGCGCCACCGTCTGCCGAGCGATAAACTCCATGGTAACTGGTACCGGTGTAGAGCGTTTCTCCCACCGTCAGAAAACTATACACGCGATAGGTCTGTAGATCCCCTCCCAGTTCCACCCAGGTCTCCCCGCCGCTGTCGGAGGCGTAGATGCCGTTGTCCGTGCCGGCAAAGAGCGTCCCACCCGCTACCTCCAAACTCAGAAGCCGCTTGTTCCTCAACCCCTCTTCCATCTCTTCCCACACCTCCGCACCCGGCGCCAGCCTGAAGACCCCGCGCGCGAACAGCGCGGCGAACAGTCCATCTTCGGTGACCGACAATCCCCGCACCTCACCCACCGGCAGCCCCTGCCCCACGACCACCCAATTCTCACCATCTTCAGAGCGATAGACACCCCCCTCTTTCGTACCCGCGTAGAGCACGCCTTCCGGAGTCGATATGAGAGAGAGGGTCGATCCCCCCTCTGGTCCGCCGACGCCCTCCCACTGAAGTTCCTGCCCCATGGCACTGCCCACCAGTAAAAACAAGAAACAGCCGATAACTCCCAGCCCGCCGATGCCCCTTCCATTCCGATACCCTTCAAAATGCCGCATGATTTGCTCTCCTGTGATGTGCATCACCTTTGGCCAACGCCACGCTCCTCCCAACACTAGCCGATGGCGAAAGAATCCTCCGTGATGCGGATCACACGAGATTCGAATCGATTCGATTATCTTTCCCAAAGAAGAGATTGCCCTTCTCTTCAGAAGAGATTACCCCTTTCTTCTCCCAAAGGGAGAGATATCATGCACGTGAAAAATTTCGGTCTATTTTTGGGAATTCTGCTCTCCGTCTACAGCGTGGAGGGAATGCAACTACAGGTCGATCGGGTCGATGGCTCGGCGGGAGCAGAGGGTATCGCCGTACACCTCACCGCTGAAGATGCAGAGGGGTTGGCCGGCGCCAATCTGGAAATCCACTACGACGCCGACCTGCTCGCAGTAGGAGACATAGAAACCGGAAATCTCTCATCCGGCTGGATACTGGCGGCCAATCGACGCACGGCCGGGGTCATCCGCCTTTCACTGGCCGGTCAAACCGGCACGCGACTGGCCACCGGTAGCCTGAGTGTCCTCCATTTTTCCATACTCCCGGAAGCCGATCCCGGAGCGGTAGCCCCGATCCGCCTGATCGACGTCCGCCTGTACGACGAGACGGCGACCCCTTTCGACACCGTCGATTTGCAGGACGGCGCTCTGACGGTGCTCGCGGAAGTTCTCCCTCCCCAAGAGGAGGAACCAATCGATCCATTCATCCTGGAGATTTCCTCTGTAACCGGACTCCCCGGCGCAGAAGTATCCGTACAGATCGACGTCGATCGAACCGCAGAAATCGCCGGCGGCGACCTGGCACTGACCTACGACCCCGATCTCCTCACCCCCCTGAGCGTGGAGCCGACCCCGCTTTCTTCGGGACTGATGCTGGCCGCCAATCTGTCCACACCGGGCCGGGTCGCCGTCTCTCTGGCTGGGGCGACCGGCATGTCGGAAGGAGAGGGGGCCATCCTGACAGTGCGCTTCACCGTCGCCGCAGAGGCGGTCCCCGGCGCGGAAACCCCCCTGAACCTGGCGCACGCACGCCTGATAGACATCCGCGCCATTCCCCTGCCCATAGGCCCGATAACCGCCGGTCAACTCCGCATCGCCACTCCATTCCCCGATGGAACGGCACGCATCGACCTTAACCCTCTCCCCGGGAATCAGGAGACAAAGGAAAAAGGGGGAATCGGACCGGACATGGAACTCCCCCTGCAGCTCTTCGCCCGAGACCTGCCCGCCATCAAAGGATACACCCTCACTCTGGAATTCGACTCCGAAAAACTCACTTTCGACCGCTTCGAAGCCGGAGACTTCATCCCCGGCCTGCTGGTCCTCCCTCCGCGGATTCGCGACCATCAGGTGGAAGCGGGTGGCGCGTCGCTGACCGGTGGAAGCAACTCCGGAGATGGCTTTCTGGGGACGCTCTATCTGCGCACGACCGACGACTTTGAGGGAGAGACCACCCTCTCTCTGATCGGTCTCTTTCTCAATATGGCCGACGGGGGTAGCGAAAGGATCGATCTACAAATCGGAGGGCTGCTCACCAGCACAGGGGGGCTGGAAGGGGACTTCGACCTGGACGGCACGATCGGTTTCCCCGACTTCTTCCTCTTTGCCGAGGGCTTCGGCCTGGCCAGCGGTGAACCCGGCTATATCGCCGTCTACGACCTGGACAGAGACGGACGGGTCTACTTTTCCGACTTCTTCATCTTCTCCGACCTGTACAGCCGTCAGCAACAGATCGGCAACTGACGGAACTCGAACCTTCGGCGTGAGGTGCTATAGTATCAACACGGGAGGTCGGATATTGGGCTGACATTTCGCCAGACGAAGGTATCCAGATTGGGAAGAATCCGTAAATTGGAAGAATTGACAGCATTCCTCTTCGAATAGACCGGGTTCTCGATGAGCAAACTGTTCCTGCCCCTCATCCTCTTCCTGCTGATTCCCTCTCTCGCCCGCGCCGACGGCGGCTTCTTCTTCGCCGAATCCGGAATCGGCCACTCCGCCGATCAGCAGGCCATCCTCTTCTTCGACCCGGAAGAAGAGCAGCAGACCATGGTCCTGCTCACCGGACAGGACTGGGAGAGTCCTTCCGCCCGGGCCGGCTACGCCTGGGTTGTCCCGGTCCCCTCCCTGATGCGTCGCGAGGATTTTACCGTCCTCGAAGACGGCCGCCTCGCCTTCGACGAACTCGCCGGAACTGACCGAGCCACGCGCCTACGTCTGGGCCAGCGGCTGCTCCCCGTGCGCCGCCCCCCTCGCCAACGACGGCTCCTCCACGACTCCCGGCGTCAGCGAACTCGCCTCCTTTTCGGTGGAGCGCTACGACATCCACATCCTCTCGGCCACCGAGTCACAGGATCTCCAGGGCTGGCTCCTGGACCGCGACTACGCCTTCCCAACCGAATCGGTGCCCATCCTCCAGCACTACATCGACAGAGGCTGGTATTTCACCGCCGTCCAGGTCGCCGTGCCGGATGCGCCGTCGTCTTCACCGCCCGACTCGACCACAGCCACAGAGGAGGCCGATCTCCCCTCAGCAGCGAACGACCTCCTGCAGATGACCTTCACCACATCGAAGCCGATCTTCCCCCTGCGCATCTCCGCTGTAAGCAGCCGATTCGACGAGCCGACCGAAGTCCTCCTCTACATCTTCGCCCCCTACCGCGTCGAAGCACGCAACTACGCCACGCCCGCCATGAGCCCGATCGAGCGCTCCGAATACTCGACCGTGCGCGAATTCCGCGACATCTACCAGAGCCGCTACAACCAGCTGCGTGCCGCCGCCGAAAACAAGGCGTTCGTAGTCGAATACGCCGCCCCGCACATCGACTCGCGTGCCCGCGTGCCCTTGACTTCCCTGCACCCCATCATACATCCCGACAGCACCTACTTCCTGACCCGCCTGCGCGCCGAGTTGTGGCCCGAGCAGATGGACGACGACGTCCTCTTGGTCCGCGCCCCGTCCGACGACCCGGTCGAGATCACTGCCCTGATCCTGCCGTCACTCCGTCAAAACCGCCGCCCGATCCTTCTCGCCACCCTCGCCCTCCCCTTCGCCTTTGGAGCGCTGCTGACGCGCCGCAGGCAGAGCTGGCTGCAGGCCTACCTGCTCGCCACCCTGATCCTCGCCCTATGACGACCACGACTCTCTTCCTGCTCCGCCACGCCGAGAGCGCCCCGAGCGCCGACCTCCCCGAACCTGAATGGCCCCTGAGTCCAACCGGTGAGGAACAAGCCCTTTCCCTGTGCGATATCCTGCCGACGCTCAAGATCGATCACATCTACTCCAGCCCCTACCCCCGTGCCGTCGCCACCGCCGCCCCTTTCGCCGAACGGGCTGGACTCACCGTCGACATCGCCCCCGACCTCCGCGAGCGCAAGCTCGTCGAGGGTTTCGTCGACGACTGGCTCGAAACCCTCGAAAAATCCTGGACCGACTTCTCCTTTGCGCGCCCCAACTGCGAATCGAGCGCCGCCTGCCAGGAGCGCGTCGACCGCTGTATCGCCGATCTCGTCGAAAAACATCCGGGCGAAACCCTCCTCCTCAGCTCCCACGGCAACGCCATCGGCCTCTACCTGAACAGTCTCGATCCGGCCTACGGCTTCGCCCAGTGGCGACAGATGCGCAACCCCGACCTCTTCCGCATCCTCTACCGCGAAATCGGACCGATCTGGGACACTGGCTTCACCTTTTCCCCGCACGGTTCCGCCTGACCCGTTCTTCGGGAGTAGACCGACGATCTTCGGCTCCGCCATCCTCCTGGCTCAACGGGGTGCCGCGCCCGACCAACGGCTCCTCCGCAGCGCATCAGGCCGTCCCGCTATCAGAGTCGGCATCCGGTAGCGCTGCGCCCCGGGGCCAGCCGTTATGCACCTCAAAGGCAGCCCGGAATTGGACGTGTCGTCCGCGCGTGCGAGCATAGACCATCCCCTGATCGTCGGTCGCGGGATTTCCGGGACTGCGGCCCAGCACGCACTCCATGGGAGCATCGGCGGTCAGCAGCAGTCGCAGCCATACCTCCTCGGCAGGACGCCAGTCCACGCGCAGCACGCCGTCCGTATACAGCGTCGTGCGGTGAGTGAAGTAGGTGAACAGATCGTCATCATCGGGAAGCGGCTCCATGATGATGGGAGCACACTCCCTGCTGATCGAGAACGACATGCTGCCAGAGGCGTGGAACACCCAACCCCAGCGATGCTCTTCTTCCGCACAACCCCGGTCCCGCACCTGGACGACGGGTGCACGGAGCCACACATCGCGCTGCAACACAACTCCCGGGTAGGCATCTTCAACTCTTCCCCGGGCCCACGGACAGGGCTCCTCGCCGATGACCAGATCGACCTGAGAGACCGGATTTTGCGGCTGTTCATCCACCATCAACGCGTTGTGGCTGAGCGTCGACTTGTAGTAGCGGCGCGCCTGAAACAGGGCATAGCCCGGGCTGCCCAGATCCGTGGCCATGGCATCCCCGCAGGCATGCAGTCCCAGCGCCAGCGCATCCAGGTGATCGTGTCCCCCGCCGTAGCGCGCGCACTTGAGCCACACCTGGTACGCCCCCCGTGCATCGCAATCCCGCAACACGGCCACACCCAGCGCGGAGAGCTGATCCGCCGCCGGAAGATCCCTCCCATCACCCTCCGATACAGTGCACGGCGTGGGCAATTCGTCCGGTCCATAAGCCAAAGCGGCCAGAGAGGCGCGAACCGGACCGGCGGCGTAGATACGGGTCAGCAGATCGCCATAGCGCTGACCATCGACCTGCCCGGCGGCGTACTCGTACAGGTGGCGATACGTCGGGACTTTGAAATCCCGGGGCGCGCCAAAATCGCCCAGACAGTAGTGACGCCAGCGCTCATCGCACAACCGCAGCGGAGCGCTCAACATCAAATCCAGACGATGGCGCTGTTCGGGAACATCCTCGCCCCGCCTGCGGCTCATCTCCTGCAGTCCGATCAAAGCGAACAGCGTGTAGTAGTGGTAGAAGGTGCTGCCCTCGTACCAGAATCCATCCACCTCGCCTTGCGAGTCCGTGCGCAACCCCGCTTCGAGATGGGCGCACAGTCCGGTATCTGGATCGTTCAGACCGAATTCCACCAGTTGCTCATCCCCCAGCACTTCGCCAATGGACGCCAGCGCCAACGCGATGTAGGCCGTGGTGTTGTGGACCTTATCAAAACAGGCCAGAGCCTGCTGCTGATGTGTCAGCTGATCGCGGAGGATGCGCTCGACGATCGCTTCGTGATCCGTGGCCGTCAGCGCCGGGCTTTCCCGCACGAGACCGTAGATATTGGCCACCAGCGTGAGAATCTGGGCGTCGTACAGAGGCTGGTTGTACACGGCACTGCCCCAGCGATGGCTGCGTACCGCCGCGCTGGTGAACATCCGCACCGAATCCCGCAGCCCCGTTGCGACCCACTCGGCCAGCATCTCATCTCCACTGAGCCGATACAGAACGGCCAGGCTCCGCATGAGACGGTACGTGCGCTCGTGGGTGAGTTGCCGCCAGGCTCCGAGTCGTTCGGCGCCGGCGTGATGTATGCCGGTCAACGGATCGTAGTGCGCCTCGGGCGCAGTGGGATCGTGCAGCAGGGGGCCGCCGGTGACCGGCGAGTAAAAGCTATGGCGCCAGGAAGTGATGCCGACGGGCAACTGCGGCGGCTCGACGCATACGCGCCGGGCTTCGGCCAGCATGGTCTCCACCGCCGCTCCGGCCCAGTCCAGCGTTGCCGATTTGCGCTCGATCTCGTTGACGGCTTCAATGCCGAAGAACAGGCAGGGATATACATCTTCGATAAGCAGACCTGTATCGTGGAGCGACGGCGAGTAGGGCCAGCCCATGCCAGTAGACATCGCTTCCTCCATTGGTGTATTCCCGAACGCGGCGAAGATACCGAGATCGTCGAGCTTCAGGACTATTATCTGAAGATTTATAGTATCCCGCCAGAAGCAGGGGTATCCATGTTCGGAAAATCCCGTAAATTGGGATACAGATCGATGCCGGCGGCCAGGCCCCCCTTCCCACTCCGCGACTCCGGACCGATCTGGGACATCCGCTTCACCTTTTCGCCGAACAGCTCCGCCTGACCCGTTCTTCGGGAGTAGATCGATGATCCTCGGCTCCGCCATCCTCCTGCGTCACCGGCACCAGCTCCTCTTCGAGCTACAGAAGAAATCCAAATGGACGCACACCGCAGAAGGGGTGGTACAAATCGGCCTGGGCTGCATCGGCGGCCACGTCGAGGCAGGCGAAGCCCCCATCGAAACCCTGCATCGCGAAGCCCTGGAAGAGATCGGCTGTCAGCTTCATCTGGACAACCCTCCACCCCCCTTTCTAGTCCACGCCAACCGCGCCGTCGAATCGCCACCCCCCTCCTCATCCGACGACCGCGTTCTCTTCTACTGGCAGGCCGAAAAACCCGGCTACATCCCGGGCGCCGGAGTAGCCGTCTACGCCGGAGTAACACAGGGCGAAATCCGGCCCGACGATCTGGGTGGCGTGCTCTGCATGGACGCCGAAACCCTGCTCCAGTTCGGCCCCACCCCAATGACCATCGAAGACCTGCTGCAGCGCGGAGGAACGCTGATCGAAAAAGAAACCATCCCTCGCACCGCCGTGCTCCAGCCGATCGGCACCGTGGAAATCCTCCTCGAGCTGCGCAGACTCGACCCGCAGCGACTTGCCCGATGCCTGGCCGCAGAGTAAGATTGATCCAACCTCTTCACCGCACGGAGAAAATCACATGGGTAGCAAAATCCTCGTCATCGGCGGCAGCGGTTTCCTCAGCGGCACCCTGGCCCGCACGGCCGTCGCTCAAGGCCATCAAGTCTGGACCGTCACCCGCGGCCAGCGCTCCGCTACCGAAGGCGTCACCCCGCTGACCGCCGACCGCCACGACCGCGACAGCTTCGCGTCCACTATCGCCACCGCCAACACCGAATGGGATCTGGTCGTCGACTGCATCGGCTACCATCCCGAAGACGCCGTCCAGGACATCGAACTCTTCCGCGAGCGCACCCCGCACCTGGTCTTCGTCTCCACCGACTTCGTCTTCCACCCCGCCCACCGCCGCCTTCCTCAGAGCGAGGAGACCGACCACTACCTGCAGGAGTCGTACGGCGGCGACAAGCGCCTCTGCGAATTGGAACTGATGAATGGCGATACCGGCGGCATGGCATGGACCGTCGTTCGCCCCTGCCACATCTACGGCCCCGGCTCCCAGCTCGGCTGTCTGCCCCTCCACGGCCGCAACCCGGAACTCATCGATCACCTCCGCGCCGGCAAAAGCCTCGCTCTGGTCGGCGGCGGCTACTTTCTGCAGCAGCCGATCCTGGCCGCCGACCTTTCCGCCACCATCCTCAGCTGCGCCGGCAACAAAAACACCTACGACCAGATCTTCTGCACCTCCGGTCCCGACACCATCGAATCGCGCACCTACTACCAGATCATCGCCGACATCCTGGACGTCGAACTCACCGTAGAGGAGATACCCGTCGACCAGCACCTGCGCGAGCATCCCGAGGCCGCTCCCTTTCTCTGCCACCGGATTTACAACCTGAGCAAGCTCAAAGCCAGCGGCGCGAGCGTCCCCTCCACCTCCATCGAGCAGGGCCTGCGCGAACACACCGAAAGCCTCCTCGACTGAATGGAAAATCTATCCGCAGGACGAACCAGGGATCGCAAGCCCGCATCATCGCGTCTCCCCCATTGAGCGGAGAACGCATCCGCGAGACGGACCTCGTGCCGACTTGATTCTCGGCCATCCAGACATCCGGCCATTTCCAGAATCACCGAGCATCCGTTCCACAGCCCGGCACCATTCGCCCGAAAGGACCTTCCCATGCGCATCATCGACGCCCACGTCCACACCCTGGCCACCTACAAACCGATGGCCCCCTTCGAAGATACCGGCCGCGTCGACCGCCTCCTCCACCTGATGGACGACAGCGGCGTGGAAAAGGCGGTCATGCTCCCGGTGGTCGCCGACTTCTCCCCCACTAACAACGAGGACTGCGCCCGCTGGGCGGCGGAGCACCCCGACCGCCTGGCCACCATGACCAACGTGGCGCTCCACGAATCTGACGCCGCCGAGCAGATCCTCCAGGTCCGCGAAAAATTCGGCGCCGTCGCCATCAGCTACTACCCGAACTCCGCCGACCTGAGCTGGATGCTGGAGCCGGCCAGCACCCCGATATGGGAAGCCTTCGCCACCTCCGGTCTGGTCGCCAATCTGCAAATCAACCCGCCCAACTACGCCGTCCTCCTGGAGCTGGTTCGCCGCCACCCGCAGGTCCGCTTCCTCTGCAACCACCTGGCCTTGCCCCTCCAGCACTTCGAGCCGGACGACCCGACCTACGGCGGCCTGTTCGCCGGCCGGGATCTGCCCAACCTCTTTGTCAAAGCCTCCGCCTTCTACGCCGCAGCGACCACCTCCTGGGATTTCCGCTGCCCGCGCGGCCTCGGCTTCTTCTCCGCCCTGCTCAAAGGGTTGGGCCCCGAACGCCTCCTCTGGGGCACCGACTGGCCACCGACCAGCAACCACCTCACCTACCGCCAGGCCCTGGAACTGGTCCGCACCTTCGCCACCGACCTGGACGACGACAGCCGCTCCCTGGTGCTGGGCGAAAACGCCGCCCGCCTCTTCGGGATCTGATCTTCTCGTACAGAAAAAGAGGGCCGCCTCATATTCGAGGTCGGCCCCCTTTCCATTTTCCTAAAAAAAACGCGTTCCGCCGAAGAAGCTAACGCAGCAGAAGCAGCTTGCGACTCTGCATCTATTGCGGGGAAAAAAGTTATTTCAGCGCGAAGACAATAGCCAGAGCGCTGTCGATCCTTCCCATATCCTCTTCCGCGAGTTTCCCCCGCACCTTTACCCGCCTGGCATAGCGGTCCACAGGACGCGTCTGCAGACAGTCGGCTATCGATTTCTTGGAAAGACCATTTGCAGAAGAGGGAACGAGTTCGACGTTGGTCCTGATACGCGCTTTCTTGTCACTCCAGGCCGTGATTGGAACGACCTGGATGACCGGCACGCGCTCGTTGTACACGTCGTTGGTCACCACGATACAGGGGCGGGTCTTGCCGGTTTCCGAGCCGCGCGTGGGATCGAGATCGACATCGATTATCATGCCGCGTTCGAGCCGGATCATTCGGGCCAATCCTCCGCAGCTGCTTCAGTCCATTCTCTCAGTTCGGAATCTTCGGCATAGACCTCGCTGTACAGATCGGCGGATTCCCGCAGGCGTTGATGTTCCAGCTCCTCCTGCAGGCGCTTTATGGCCGCGCGCGCCATCGCGCTTTTGTCCTTGAAACCGTGTTTCTTGTGCTGATTAAGGAAATCGACCTGTTCCTCGGTGAGACTGAATTTAGCCTGTAACATATGCCCCTCCATCAGGACCTTGAATTAGGGACCTAAAATAGGAACCAATTTCGCATTTTTCAGACTCTCTGTCAAATAAATCTCCCCAAAAAAAGGGCCGACCTCGCTGTCCGAGATCGACCCCGCTCTTTGGAAGGAGCGCGCGTTCCGCCGAAGACCGTCATACTCTGAGAACTGGGATTTCAGGACTGCCCGTAGCTCAGTCCATAACTGCTCAGAGGAATTTTATCCGATCCGAATGACCGAATACCAATATACATTACCCGAAAAAAGTGGGAAATTGTGCCCCCATTTGAATATTCCCCCGCCTCGCCTGTTTATTAGGGTAGAAAGGATCGGGGGAAGTATGGACGAGACAGCCGCCATCGACCTGTGCCTGCACCACCGGGACCCGGCCGGCTTTGAATACCTGGTCGAAAAATACCGTCGGGAAGCGTACGTCCACGCCGTCTCCCTCCTCGGCAATCAGGAGGACGCCGCCGACCTCTGCCAGGAGGCGTTCACCCGCGCCTTCATCGCCATCCGCAAACTGCCCCAACTCGACCACTTTTACCCCTGGTTCTACCGCATCCTGCGCAACTGTTGCCTGAATTTTCTCGGTCGCCAAAAGACCGCCGACCGCTACGCTGGAGAGACGGAGCCGATCGAATCCCTCCCTCCCTCTTTACTGCTCGAACAGCGCGAAGACCAGCTCATCGTCTGGCGCGCCCTGCGCGCCCTGGTCCCCCAGTTCAGGGAGATTCTCATCATGAAATACATCCACGGCCATTCCTACGAAGAGATTTCACAGAATCTCCACATCCCTCGCGGCACCGTCATGAGTCGACTCTACCACGCCCGCAAAACGTTTCGCGATGCCTATCTCCAGGAGGTGGAGAGATGAACGACTGCACCCGAAACCTGGAACTCCTGATGGGCCTGATGGACGGCGAGTTGACCGATGCGGAAACCGTCGAAGTCCACGATCATCTGCGCCGCTGCGCCTCCTGCCGCGAGGAGTACGATCAGCTGCGCGAAATCTCGGGGAAAATAGAGATGATCTCCTTTACCGAACCTCAGGACGAAATCCTGAGAGATCTCTGGAAAAGCCCGTACAGTCGCTTCACGCGCAACGCCGGCCTGTTCATGGTCCTCGTCGGCATCCTCGGCCTGGTCCTCTTCGCCGTCTACGAGTTCGCCACCAAGGCGGAATTCAACTTTCCCACGCTGGCCGCCGCCACCGTCTGGATCGGCTTGGCCATCCTCTTCTTCTCCATCCTCAGAGAACGCCTGAAGACCTACAAATCCGACCCCTACAGGGAGGTGGAACGATGATCGTCACCACAACCGACCTCATTCCAGATAAAAAAATCGCCCGAAGCCTCGGACTCGTGCGCGGCAACACCATCCGCGCCCGCCACATCGGCAAGGACATCAGCGCGATGTTCAAGAGCATCGTCGGAGGGGAGATCAGCGACTACACCAAGCTGATGGCCGAATCGCGCGAGCAGGCGCTCGACCGGATGACCGACGAAGCCGCACGCCTGGGCGCCAACGCCATCGTCGGCCTGCGCTTCACCACCTCGATGGTAATGGATGGAGCGGCCGAGTTGCTCGCCTACGGAACCGCCGTCGTCGTCGAGGATGACTGAATTCCCAAAAGGAAGGCCGGCCTCCCGACGGAGACCGGCCTTCTACGAGCGCAGTTCCTCTACCGCTATTCCAGCAGCAATAGCTTGCGCCCCTCTATCCTGCTCCCCGCCCGCAAAAGGTACAGATATACCCCGCTGGCCAGTTTTCGCCCATACTCGTCTCGCCCATCCCACCTCACCTCATGCTCACCTACTTCCCATGTTCCCCAAACCAGCGTCGTCACCCGCTGGCCTACCAGGTCAAACACCGTCAGCTCCACCTCTTCGCGCGTCGGCAGCACAAAACCGATCACCGTTTCGCCGTTGAACGGATTCGGATAGTTCTGCCGCAGGACAAAACCCTCCGGCAAACCGGCCACCTGTTCTTCCACCACCGCAGTGGGAATGGAAGGACGCTGAGTTCCGGTCGCTAAATAGATATCGTCTACATAGAACGTCCCGCCAAACTTGCCCAGCAGATAGAACCCACTGGCCGGGCCTTCCAGGGCAAACGCTTCCACAGGCACCTCCACCATCTGCCACTCCTGGCGCGTCAGATCTACCAGCCCCTCGCTCAGCAGATTGATCGATCCCCCCCCCTCCGCTCCGAGTTGGAGCCACTGTCGATCCGACGCGGCCGCATCCCCGGGATGGATGGCCAGATGCAGCGTTTCATATCCAAAAGCGCTGAACGGCTCTTCGGGTTGGAAACTGGCCCGCCATCCCGAAAAACTCTCTTTGACCTGGAAGGAGCAGGCCGCACTTCCCGCATACACCATCCCTGCCTGATCCAGATCCGTTTCTTCCACGCGAAACTCCACCACCTCCCAGGCCGGAGCCAGTTCGTCGCCGTAGATCGGCAGATCGCCGGGCGGAAACACTTCCAGAGAGACCGCACTGAGAAAATAGCGCCCCCCGTCCCCATCCTCGGCCAGGATTGGCAGCGTATACTGGCCGCTGAGGGGCGGGTTGACTGTAGTGCTCCCCGTATAACGCACCCCCTCGGGAGTCAGCGTCAGCGGCGTCGAGATTCCCAATGGAGAGAGATCGACGATCACCTTCCGCAGCGATTCGCTGGACTCCAGCGGAGTATCCAGCGTCACCGCCACTTCCAGCACCGTGGGCCATTCCCTGGAGGTCACCACATGGACCGGCGTGGTCCAGCGCAAACGGGGGAAATAGGCGGAGGAAAAACGGGCATCCAGCACTTCCGAGAAAAAAGGCAGGACCCGCTGCTCCAACCGGCTGGCCAGGCGGTCACCGTGATCCCCCTCATACTCTTCGAACACGTGATCGATACCCGCCTCGGTGAGCTTCGCTGCAAAGGCGCGATTGCCGGGTGGGATGCTCTTGAAGTGATCCTGGAGACCTACGTCGAAACGGATACCGCGCAGCTGCCGTAGATTATCCAGGTACTGCGGCAGTTGCCCGAGGGGATGTCCGGTCGTCCATAGATCCCACACCTCCTCGATCAGCGTGACCTCTCCATCCACCGTTGCAAAAGGGAAATCGATAAACGGCGCCGGCACGTTGGGATTGGGAGAGAACGCCGCGCCGATATCCACTGCGAATATGGACGCTTCCAATTGCCAGTACAGAGCATTCGCCTTCGCGTCCTCATACGGATCGACCAGGCCCAGCGATCCGCTCAGCGAATAGACCGCGCTGAATATATCTGGGTGCCACATGGCCAGACGCATGGCATTCTGCCCTCCAACCGAGTGACCGGCAATGCCCCGGCTGGCCGCCCGGGGTATCGTGCGGTAGGTGCGGTCGATGTGCGCCACCAGTTCCCGCACCAGAAAATCCTCCCAGTTGCCGCTGACCGGCGAATTGACATACAGGCTCCCTCCCGCCCCCGGCGAAACCAGGATCATCGGTTCTATCTTCCCCTCGGCCATGAGCCTGCCGGCCATCTCCTGAAGTCCGAAACCGATCCAATAATCCTCTCCTTCCCCATGGCCGTGCAGGAGATAGACAACCGGATACCGCTGTCCGAGCTGTTCGTCGTATCCCGGGGGGAGGTAGACGGCCACCGCTCGCTCAAACCGTGCAGAAAGCGCCCGGCCAACCCCTTTCCCGTGCCCGTCTCCCCCAAGATCAGCACCGTCAGGCCGGTCCCGGCTACCTCTGCCAACTGCGCCTGCACCCGACGCAGCGCCGGGCTGTTGCCGACAAAATCTCCCCCCCCGGCAGACAGCGCTTCGCTCAGCCCCTGGATGCGCGGATCGGGCACTATACCCTCTGGTTGCATAAAAACGGCGGAAAATCAGCCGTGTTCTGCCACATTGTCACTTGCGGTGCCTCTGGAAAATGGGGATCTATGGTGTTGACGAAGACACCGGAAACCCACCTCCAGGA
>Ga0257125_1002112_pt1 | contig 17303 bp, 14 predicted proteins | sample SI106_200metaG_FD_190183 | JGI IMG/M metagenome (GOLD analysis project Ga0257125, IMG submission 190183) | Marine microbial communities from Saanich Inlet, British Columbia, Canada - SI106_200 | ecosystem: Environmental > Aquatic > Marine > Inlet | place: Canada: British Columbia | collected...
TAAAATTCCTTCCAGGAGGTGTTCAGGAATCGCTGAACAGTTAATCGCGACATACTGATTGACTGTTCGACGGCTATTGTTATGGATTGACTGTGCTAATAACTCTTTACCAGTACCTGTTTCACCGTATAACATAATGGAAGAAGGTGAATCTGACGCCTGACGGACAGATTCCACTACTTTTAAAAACTCAGATGATTTTCCGACAATTTCATTAAATGTAAAACGTGTTCCATTTTCCTTTAATTGTCTCTTGATTGGGTCTGTTAATGAGTTGAGCGCCGGATTAATTTTTTTTCTCCGGGGTTTGGAAATAGCATCAAATGTCTGTTCAAGCATGCTATAGTCAATCACAAAGCAGATAGTACCAATAATACGTTTTTCTGAATAAATCGGAAAAACATTATGAATGGAATTAACTAGTTTTCCACGGTGCGTTCGATAGTAACAAGCAAAATTTGTGATGCTTTTTTTAGCTTTCAGACATTTCATGATTGGTGTGTTATCATTATCAACTCGATAAATTCCTTTAACATTTTTTCCAATCATATAGTCGGCACTTAAATCATCAATTTTAGCCTGGGCCTCATTAAAATAGAGGACAACCCCTTTGTTGTCAGTGATCAACACCCCTTCAGTGAAGTGATCCATTATCTGAATAAATGAAATAGAATTTGGATTTACGTGGGGAAATAAATGTTTGATCTGGATTTGTTTCATAACTCTTTTTAATCAGATGTTAGATAAAGTAGATCAATTTTAAGAATTGCTTAAAAGGCTTTTCCACCGTGTTTGTGTTTTCTCCCGGTATTGAAATCTGTTTTCGCCAAAATAGCGCCGGCAACGTTCAGTTTTCTGGCTTCAGCCATATCCATGATTCTTATGATAACATCAGCTAGCTCTGCTTCAAGTCCTGAAAATTCAGGTATTTTGTCATCCGGTGGATTACCAGCTCTTAATGCCTCCAGTGCTTCTGATAGTTCAGAATGCATTAACGCAATTAATTCACCATCATTGCGGGTGTCATCCCACCAACCTTTTGACTTTGCTGTTTTATGGATCTTATTTTGAAGGAGCTCAAATGCATTTTTAAAGTCATCTGGTATTGTCATATCATTTATTAATTTAAATCGTTAAAATTATTGTTCTTCTGTTAAACCTATATAGTGTCTGAACGAAAAGTAGGTAATTTGGGGACATGTACAATTAGTAGAAAACACTTTAATAATTAAATGCTAAGTTGTTACATGTACCCTAATTACCGGACTTATATCTAATAATTGAATTTTCGTTCAGTCACTATATAGCATTTTTCATTTGTATTTGTGGCACAAAGATCTTACCGAGCACCGGTTTGGTAACTGTTAATGAACCTGAATTATTAGCATATGATTACAATGAGCTAAGAAAATTCGTAGGTCGGATCAAGCACTGAATTGCGAAACTTGCAGCAAGAACGGAACCGGCAATTTTTTTCAGGGTGGATCCGTCGCAAGCTCCTTGATCCACCCTACGTATCCAAGCAAGTTCATTGCAAACATATCACAGATTTATCTGTGTAAAAACTGTTAGTGAGCTTAAATTTTGTGCCTTTAAAATCAAAGTGTTATCAAAGGTTTCTCCTCACTGAATTTGCGAAACCTACAGCAAAGAACTCGTCGAAATGACAAACGCAAGTTCGTTGTAAACATCTTACAGGGGACCTGTTTGATTAACTCAGGGTGACAAGTAGTTCAACGTAAATGCAAATGGCTATAGTTTTATAATTCTCCAGATTCAGATTATTGTTATTTCCAAAATTTATTCTGGTGATTCATTATTTTATCTTCTATAATACAGATAAGAATGGAATTAATTTTTAAATCACGAACTGGTTATTGATCCAAAATTATGAGGGTAAAACAGTATGAGTAGCTTAAATGTCTTAATTTTAGATGATTCAATTACTTTTATCGACCAATTGATAGATCAATTAAATCAAACAGAAATTAAAGAAATAACTACAGATTTTAGTGGTAATTGTACAGCTGCTTTAAGCCAATTAAACATAAAGATGATCAATTAATTTTAATTGATCCTCATCTGCCAGATGAATTTTAAAAAAAGATAAGCCTAAAAGTTCGAAATTTGAAAGGTTTAAAAAAACAAAGAAATCTTGAATAGATGCTGGATTAAATTAAAGGCAGTATATTCAACAAGTGTTGACATTTACTTTTGATGTCAACTATTAGCGATTGAATTGATGGGAAATTTGCTTGAATATTATCATCAGTGATTTTCTGGTTTTGGCTTAATCCAGATAAGTTTCCCTTGACATGTCAGTGCGCTCCTCATATATAATGCAGAGAAATTTCCGCTAATATTATATCATTGGAGAGAATTGAACTTTTGTTTTATCTTAAGGTAATACTTATTCAGGTCTTTTAATTGTCCAGTTAATAATGGTTAAACTTATGTAAGGGAGAAGTATGACAGTAAAAATATTTATTAAAAGAAAAGTACTGCATGATAATATTATTGATCTGACCATGAAGCTGAAACAGCTTAGAATTTTAACTTTAAATCAACCTGGTTATATATCCGGTGAAACGTTAAAACGGATAGACATACCGGATGAATGTATCGTAATTAGTACCTGGCGATCAATCGATGATTGGAATCAATGGTTTAAACATGAGCAGAGGGTCAAAATACAAGGAGAAATTGATACATTGCTAGGTGTGAAAACTAAATATTCTGTTTATGAAGTTTAATAATTAATACAAACATTTTTCAGCAGCTTTTTTTAAGAAGCTGCTTTGGTTGATTTTATAGGAAAATTTTTCAATAAGTTGATTGGTAAATGGTTTTCCTAATTGTTTTGTATCCGCCACGACTTTCATATTTATTAAAGAACGATCATTGCTCTTTGGTTTTTTACTATCATAAGGCTGTATAAGTGTTTCCAAAGTCATTTTTTCTCCGAATAAATTGCTTACTGAATGCGTCCTTTCTGTTTGGATACACACTGAATTCCCTCTCCTTTAGAGGCGGGAATAAAACACAAATTATCCCGAAGACATTTAGCTGAATTTTGAAGACCGTCTTTCCAGCGATTGACCAGATCTGGTTCGCAAATTAAGGGTCTGCATAAAGCAATAAAATCTGCAATTCCTTCTTTGATTAATTTTTCCGCCAACACCAATGATTTTATTCCTCCAACTAATATCACCGGGATACTTGAAACCGCTTTTAATTGCTGTGCAGCATCGATATAAAATCCTTCATCAATTTCTGATTTGATTTTGCCCCTTCTTACTGGTGAATATTTGGTTTTTGACTGTCCAGTACCCCCACTTAATTCTACAGCAACGATACCCATCTTTTCTAATTTTTTAACGATTAAGATCATCTCTTCGATTGTAAAACCATTTTCCAGAAAATCTTCCGAGTTAATTTTGACAAGTAGGGGCAGGTTTTTAACAGTAGTTTTCTGAATTAGATGAATAATTTCTTCGATGATTCTGAAGCGGTTTTCCAATGAACCGCCATATTGGTCTTGTCTTTGATTAAAATATGGTGACAGGAACTGGCTCAATAAATAACCGTGTGCCATATGTAACTGAATACCATCGAAACCAGCTTTTTGAGCGCGGACTGCAGCTGAAGCAAAGGAGTGGATAACCTGCTGAATGTCATCGATGGCCATTGCTTTTACAACATGTCCATTATTAAGCGTTAAAGTAGAAGGCCCAAAGGCTTCATATCCTTGTTGTAAACCATCAGCTTGTATGCCGGCATGGGCCAGTTGCAAAATTAATTTACCACCGGCCTGGTGGCATTGTTCAACCATGTTGCTTAATCCGGAAATCAAATGATCACTGTATACACCTAGTTGTCTAAAACTGGCTTTCCCCTCCGGGCTTACATATGCATGACCGGTAATAATGAGGCCTATGCCGCCCTTTACTAATTCCAGCATTTTTTCAATTAGTGGCGGGGTGACTGTACCACGGTCTGTTGCCAATCCTTCCCAGGTAGCAGAACGTATAAATCGGTTTTTTAAAGTTATATTATTCAATTTAGATGGCTGAAACAACGTGTTTTCTGATGCAGTCATAGATAGGTATATTGAATGATTACCACAGTTATTAAATTTTATTTTTTAATAGGTATTTATATAATAATTAGGCCTAAATGACTACATAAATAACCCCAAAATTTTTCAGTTTGATGCCTATTTAGTGGCTGAACGACAATTCAATTATTGGATATAAGTCCGGTAATTAGGGTACACGTAACAACTTGGTATTTAATTATAAAAGTGTTTTCTACAAATTGTACATGTCCCCAAATTACCTACTTTTCGTTCAGACACTATTTAAAAAGATTTATTCTGAAGGTTATTCCGTGGGTCATTCAGATTTTATCGACAATTTTTTTTTATTCGAATCCATGATCGGATCATTATTGTGTTATGACTAAATAAGAAAAGAAGAATGCCAGTGTGATAAAATCCTGAGTTTTTCATTGTTTCTGAAATTTATACGTGGCAAATTCCCACATTCTGGGTTAGTACTATTACTAAAACATAAGGTTAAATTTCTTTTTAAAAGTTTCTTAACAGTTAATATTCACTATTAATTAATCCTGAATCAATAAAAATGAATTTGAAAGACTCAAATAAACCAGTCATTGGCTGGGTGATGTACGATTGGGCTGTATCTGCATTCTCAACTACTGTGATGGCGGGTTTCTTCCCAGTTTTTTTTAAACAATTTTGGAGTCACGGTGCGGATGCCACCGTTACGACGGCCCGCCTGGGTGCTGCCAACTCTTTGGCAGGATTATTGATTGCTTTGATAGCACCGGCTATTGGAGCTATTGCTGATAGCGGGTCTGCAAGAAAAAAATTCCTGTTTATGTTCGCCTATTTAGGCGTATTGATGACAACGTCTTTGTTTTTAGTACAACAAGGGGATTGGAAGTTGGCCATTTTCTGTTATACGATTGCGACGATTGGATATGCTGGAGGTAACATTTTTTATGATTCACTGTTGCCATCGATCACTTCAAAAAAAAGAATGGATTTTATTTCCTCACTAGGATTTTCGATTGGCTATTTGGGGGGCGGTGTTTTGTTTGCCGTCAATGTTTGGATGGCATTAAGTCCAGCCACATTTGGGCTGGCCAGTGCAGAAAAAGCCGTTCAATACTCTTTTCTATCAGTTGGGATTTGGTGGGGGTTGTTTTCGATTCCGATTTTTTTATTTGTTGAAGAACCTTCTCAAAGCAAAAAACTATCGTATTTTAATATCATTCAGGATGGTCTGAAACGGCTGGGAAAAACTTTTAGGGAGATCAAAGCCCATAAACCTATTTTTCTTTTTCTGGCAGCTTATTGGCTTTATATTGATGGGGTTGATACCATAATAGTGATGTCGATAAATTATGGAATGTCAATTGGTCTTCAATCCACCGATCTGATCAAAGCGCTTCTGTTAGTGCAGTTTGTTGGGTTCCCTGCTGCTATAGGCTTCGGTTATCTGGCGGGGGTAATCGGTACTAAGCGATCTATTTACATTGCAATTTCAATCTATTTTATTATGTCGGTTTCAGGAGCCTTCATCCATACTATCACTGAATTTTATATTTTGGCGATTTCTATCGGCCTGGTGCAAGGAGGTGTTCAGGCATTGAGTCGATCTTTTTATGCCAAAATAATCCCAATATACAAATCAGCTGAATATTTCGGGTTCTATAATATGATCGGGAAGTTTGCCGCTATCATTGGTCCGGTATTGATTGGTGGAACAGCTTTGTTTGCAAAATATGCCGGCGCCGGGGATAATTTAGCATCGCGGATCAGTATTTCATCAATTGCACTTTTGTTTCTGGCCGGTGGAATATTGCTGATCTTTGTTAAAGAAGAAACAAAATTGGATTAATAGTCAAGCACACCTTGTAAAGGGCCATTAAGATCAAAGAAGGTCATATCTTTTTGAGTGGCTTCAATCATTCCTGTTAAGAGATTTGGTTGGTCAGGAAACAACGAAATAATATCACTTTTTTGCCTTTGGTTTATTGAATTGATAGTATCAAAATCTGATGCGGTTTTGTCCAAAAAATCCTTTTCTAATTCTTTTAAGCTTGTTGTATTCAATTTTCCGGTGACAGGATGTTGATAAGAAATAGCTTTTCCCCAAAAATCAGAAACTGTTTTCTTAAATTCAGGATAGAAATAACTGTAATTATGTTTTTGGTATATACCTGTGAGACCTTCAAATTTCCTGAGGATCTGATAAATTCGTTTTTGTTTAAACCCCCATTGTAAAAAGGAGTAATATTTGAGTAGTCGTTTGATCTGACTCCTATCCCGATGGAAATCCAACCCGTAATAAAGGGTCAGAAGTTCCAGTAATTGTGCTTCTGACACAGATTTATGGTGTAAACTGTAGGCTAAGGATTCCTGATTTCCTAAAGAAACATCATACAAAAGATGAAGATCCAGTGTTGTTTCGAGAATACTGTGCCGGGTTTCAGTGTCTTTTTGACCAGGATCATTACCACTGTAATAATAAACAAGTGGATGGAAAGTGATATCTGCATTCATGTGTGCAATAACACCGGCAAAAAAAGATAAAGCAAAATCAGGGACCTGGCCTTGATAAGAAGAAAGAGCCTTTAACACGGGTTTAAAACTGGAAATAGAAACAGGGGTATCATGAAGCTGTGTCATTAACTGGCGGAATCGGTTTTTATTTGGACCAAATAAAATACCACATGGAAAATCTGGAGCAATGGCACCGATCAGATAAAGTTGTTGGTGTTTTTGAATACATATTTTTATTTCAGACTGTTCCGATAGATTCTGAAAAGCCTTTTCTGCGAAGGTCCAGTGGGAAATCTCTTTCGGCATTTGACACCCATATGTAATGATTTAATATCTGGTGAACGCGATATTAATAAATGAAATTATATCAATTGCGCATCGGAAATGATTTCCAGCAAAGCCGGTCCATCATGATTGAGTACTTTGGAAACCATCTCATCTAATTCGTTTTTATGAGTCACCCGGATTCCTAAAGCACCACAGTTCTTTGCAAATTCTGAAAAGTTCGGATTATGTAAATCAGTTGACCATACGGTTTTATTTTCATTGCGCTGCTCTTTACTGATTTTTCCTAATTCACTGTTATTCAATAAAATATGTTTGATGGGAATTTTATATTTTACTGCAGTAGTCAGTTCCCCCATATATTGGCCAAAACCACCATCGCCAGTGATAGCAATAATTGGACGATCCGGTGCTCCCGCCCAGGCACCGATAGCAGCAGGGTATCCAAAGCCGATTGAGCCCAGGTAACCGGACATGATTACAGATTGTGAAGCACTTTCGAAATATTGCCCAAAAGAGTAAGTATTGTTACCTACATCAACAGCAATCACAGCATTATCAGGTATCAAGCGAGACAGTGACTCAAAAATTAAGGCAGAACTAAGTCCATGGCCGTTATCTTGAATAGCTCGTCGTTGTTTTTCCAAACGCCATTTTTTCCAGTGCTCAGAAAGCTCATTTCTACAATCTGCCTTTGCGCCGATCTGATCTGATTTCTGATTGATTAAGTTGATTGTCGTACCGATTTCCCCCCAGATGGGATTGGTGACAGCATGAAATTTTCCCAGGATTAAGGGATCAAAGTCGATTTGAATGATTGGTTTTTGTTGCATGATACCCGTATGTTTTGAAAAAGAAGCTCCCAGGACCAGCAACAAGTCTGACTCCGCCATATTATACGCCGAAACCGGATTGCCACTTCTACCCAATACACCGCATGCCAAAGGGTGACTATCCGGAATAAGACCTTTTGCTTTAAAAGTTGTAATGACAGGAATATTTAGTTTTTCTGCTAACTGAATAATACAATCCATTGAAAACCGGGCACCATGTCCAACAATGATCACAGGTTTTCTGGAATCCTTTAACATTTCTATGGCTTTGTTTAAAGATTCTGTCGGTGGACTAATTTCAACGGTATTAATTCTACCTTCAGGGGAGGATGCTTCCGTATTTGCAGGTACTTCAATTTCCTGAACGTGATTAGGGAATATCAGGTGAGAAACATCTCGTTTTTGAATAGCATTTTTGAGTGCCAGATTTACCAGTTCCGCATAATTGCTATAAGGCAAAACTGGTTGACTCCAGGCTGCAACAGATTCAAATGCTTTGGAGAGGTCAATTTCCTGAAAATTGCCTGGTCCAAAAAACTGAATATCTATTTGCCCGGTCAAAGCTAAAATTGGAATGCGATCTACTTTTGCGTCCCATAGACCTGTGAGTAGGTTGGTAGCACCTGGTCCTGCAATGGACAAGCAGGCCGCCGGCTTTCCGGTTAATTTTCCATAAGCTGAAGCCGCAAAAGCCGCAGCGCCTTCGTGGCGAATACCAATAAAATGGATATCTCCGGTTTCGGATCTTTTTCGGATGGCATCAGCTAATCCCAAATTTGAATGTCCAACCATTCCAAATACATACTTAATACCCCAGTTAATCATTGTTTCAACAATGATATCTGAAACTGTTTTTTTAATACCAGGTGCTGGCTTGTTTGTTGGTTTTATCTCTGCTTCAATTTTTTTAAAAACACTTTTTGGGGAACTGCAAAGTGGGCAAACCCAGTCATCTGGTAACTCTTCCCAGGACCTGTTTTCCTTTTTCTCATCATAAATATATTGACATACTTCGCATAGATACTGGGAGGTTAGTTGTTTCGGGGCTGGGTTGCTTTGTATTTCCTGTTGTTCAATGATTTTGAAAACAGATTTTGGGGAACTGCAAAGCGGGCATGTCCAATTTTCATGTAAGTTTTCCCACTTCTCCCCAATTTTATCTTCGTCATGAACGTATTGGCATACCTCACATATATATTGAGTCATTTTTATTCCCGGTATAGAATTTAATGTCTGATATTGATCCTCGGATTTTTTAATGTTGTTATTTTAAGTCTAAAGATTGAGGTTCGAGAATATTTTCTTGTGGGCAAAACTATATTTTACCTTTGAAAAAAATGAAAAGATTGCGCTTATTAATATGATTAATGATTCTATTATAATGCACAATCTTTTCTTTGAGCAAATATTCAGACTATAAGGTTACAGGGCCAAAATATGCTTGTGGATGCTTACAACATGGACACACAACAGGTGCTTCCTTACTTTCTGCAATATAACCACATTTACCACATTTCCATTTAATAGCGGCTTCCCTTTTAAAGAAATTACCGCTTGTGACTAACTCTTTTAATTGTTTGTAACGATCCCGATGTTCGGCTTCTACTCGGGCAATCTGATGGAATAAAATGGCTATTTCGGAAAACCCTTCCTCTTCAGCCATTTTTGCAAAATCCGGATACATTGTGTTGGTTTCATAGTCCTCTCCATCAACGGCTTCCTGAAGATTAGAAGCTGTATCCTTTATTCCACCCAATTTTTTAAATTCATCTTTGGCGTGTTGCATTTCATTCATGGCAGTTTCTTCAAAAATATCTCCAATATATTGGAATCCTTCTTTTCTAGCTACTTTAGCGAAATAAGTGTACTTATTTCTTGCCTGGGATTCCCCAGCAAATGCTGCTTGTAGATTTTCTTCAGTTTTTGATCCTTTCAACTCAGCCATTTTTATACTCCATGGAATTAAATTAAATAAATTACCTAATCGGAAAATGAAATATTTTGGAAATGGTAGCTATTAACAGATGATAATTCAATATTTATTACACATTTTGTGGGTTCTTTCGATTTAAATCAAATTTTAATGGGTTAAGTTCTCATTTAACCTAAAAAAAGTTAAAAAGCCCTTCCATTATTATTGTTAAACCATGGGCAATATGGTTGAAAATAACGCTTGGTGGTTCTATTTGTATTTATAGCGACCACCATTCTAACAATCCCACAAAATTAAGGGACAAGTAACACAAAAAGTACATGTCCCTCAATTTTGCTATTCCAATTAAAATAACATCATGTCAATAACAATGACGTTTGCCATAATCTAAGGAAGCACCAGTTATTCTGGCAACTACGGTGAGCATTCCGAAAACTTTTAGCGGCTAGCTTTCTGGAGTAAATTATCAGCTTTTTGTAACTCTATAGCAATTTACGTTAAGATCTCTTGTCGCAAGCTGTTAACGAACTTGAATTTTATGCCTTTAAAATCAAAGTATTATCAGGTGTCATCTCTACGAAGTATGCGGTGAGATCTTTTTTCTCAATTAATAAGATTTCTCTGTGAAAAAACTCGAGATGACAAAGAGGTATACCAATTCTTCTGGTTAACGTCATCCGTTTAATTCTTATCGTTGCCCGTTGTTTAAACCAGGTCTTTATTTTTAGGGAAGTTAGTTTGAATTGTATTGATTAATTAGCGACAGGCATTGTCAATATTCCTATTCTTTTTGTTGGCAGAAAGTTGAAAAGGAACATAGTTGGTGATTTGGAAACCAGAGGCTTTAAACAGGTGTTTTTTTAACAAGGACAGATTTTTGAATATAGATCATCCAGCATATGTGGCAGAGTAATGCTATCAGGACAATGAGCCCACCAATAACTGTTCGGAATGTAGGAATTTCATTATGAATTAACCAGACCCATATTGGTCCCAATAAAGGTTCAGCAACGCCTAAAAGTGCGGTAAAGGTTGGGGGAATCAGTCTCGCTCCATTTGCAAAAAATGCCAGGCCTAATCCCAGGTTTAATCCGCCAAAGACGACTAACACACCCATATCAGGTAGAGTAACCCAAAGATTCCCCGCCAGGCACCCTGCAACACAAGCTGCAATCAAAGTTCCCAGGGACGTGGCCGGTATCATTCTGACATGCGCATATCTTCTGGTAACAACAGTGGCACAGGCAAAGACAAAGGTAATTATTAACGATAAGGTGTCGCCTATCGGTGATACTTTGCCACTAAAGGAATCGGATATCATGACAGCGACGCCCAATATGACAAAAAAGATAGCTGCCCAGGTGGGTAATGATATTTTCTCTCTAAATAATATCCAAACCAATAAAGCTGCAATTAATGGTGTACCCGACTGCATTAGCAAAATATTGGCGACCGTTGTGTGTGCCAACGCAATAATAAAACAGGTGGATGCAATAGCAAAACATATTGCAACACTGACTCCTGGCCACCCCATTTTAATGAATAATTGAACGGTACCTCGTCTGCCTTCCTTAATAAGCATGTACCCTAGTAAAAAAAGAGCTGCCCAAATTGATCGCCAAAAAATAATTGCCCAATCATCGTTGCCAGATATAAAAGGTCTCAGCGCACCACCAAAACTCCAAACGATTGCAGAGCCAAGTACTAAAACGAATCCATAACGTTTTTCTGCATTATTTCTACTATTTTCTTTCGCTGCAATTAATGTTGGAGTAATATCGAGTGAATTTTCCAATTGTCGTCCTTTTTTTTACCAAAAAAATGATTTGAAGTGCTATTGCAGTTTGGATATTGATGCGTCTTGTTAATTTTGACAAGTAAAAAACATCAAAAATGACAAGCTCTTAAATCAGTAAAAAATGGGTATCTTATTTTTACTATTCTTTCTTTCAATTACAGTTTGAATTTTCAGGGAATATCAGGTAAACAACCAATCATCCGGGTACATTTTCATTATTTTTTTTAATCTGATTGAATATGTACCGGACTAATATTCAAAAATTGAATTTTCGTTCAGCCATTAATTATTTTAAACTGATTGAATATGGAGATTGGTCCATGAGTATGACACACCGGGAAAGAATGTTAGCCGCTATTAGTGGTAATATGCCCGATAGAATCCCTTATGCGCCTCGCATTGATACATGGTATGCCAGTCGGAAAGCAACTAAAACGTTACCTGAATCATATGCGAACTATGAGATGGATGACATTTGTCGGGCAGAAGGATGGGGACTATATAAAGTGACAGCTGATTATTTATATATCAAAGATTCTGTTGAAGATATCGCCCTGACCAGTTTAGGTTTATATGCGCCTCCCCATGCAGCTTTCAAATTCATACTTCAAAACCAAATTGGTGTCGAAACTGAGCAAAATGGTGATACTGTATTGGTTACCTATCATACTCCAATAGGTTCGGTTTCGGCCTGCATGGAGTATAACGAGCAAATGCAGAAGGACGGAGTCACCTATCCCTGGGTTAGGGAACGCCTGATTAAGAACTATGAAGATTGGAAAATTGTGGCCTGTATTTTTGATTACCTTGAGGTCGTCCCTAACTATGAACAGTATCTTGAAATAAAAAATAAAATAGGAGAGGCCGGAGTTCAGGCCTGTCAAAGTTCGGATGCTTCCTCTCCGATGCATCATATTCAAAAAACATTTTTTAATCCCACCGATTTTTATATTTATTATCGGGAGCGGACGCTGGATATGGAAAGCTTTGCTGAAAGTATCGCAAATTATTACCACCAGGTGCTGGATATTCTGGTTAAATCACCTGCAGAAGTTGTGGAATGGGGCGGTAATTTCGATGCCACGATTACCTTTCCTCCCTATTTCGAAAAAGAAATTTTACCCTGGTTGAAAAAAGCTTCTGAAGTTCTGCGACCAGCCGGGAAGTATTTATTAGCCCATTGTGATGGTGAAAACCAGGGATTAATGGAGTTGATTAAAAATTCCGGAATTGATGCCGCAGAATCCGTCTGCCCATATCCGATGACGCGACTTCATCTTCATGATTATTATGAACAATGGTCTGATAAAATAACCATTATTGGAGGGATACCGGCCGAGTTTTTAGTGAAGGAATTAACCTCTGAGGATGAATTTAAAGATTATATCAAATATCTGTTTAAAGCAGTGGCCCCGGGACGACGTTTTTTTGCCGGTATCACTGATGCAACACCCGCATCAGCGGATTTTGATCGATTACGAATGCTCAATGAAATGTTTGAAAGTGCTCCGGGTTTACCACTAAAGTCAGGGAAGTTCCACGGTATTCCTGAGAGGAAAACCGATGAAAAGGGTTCTGTAACTAAAAAACAGACAGTTGCCGATCAATTCTTACCAGTCCAAAAAGCAATTATGGCCGGAGATGCTGATGTCTTAAAATCGGTTATCAAAGATCTCAAAAACCAAAATATAGATGCTGCCGCAATCCTACAGAAGGGGATGATTGCCGCAATGAATATTGTGGGAGATTTATTCGCGGAGGGGCAGCTTTTTATTCCGGAAATGCTTTTAGCTGCTAAGGCAATGGAGATAGGTGTTGACTCAATCAAAGATGACTTGATGGCATCAGGTTCCGAGCATTTGATGAATGGAACGATTCTGCTGGGAACTGTTTATGGTGATCTTCACGATATTGGAAAAAATCTGGTGGTTATTATGCTGCGTGGTGTTGGTTTTAAGGTTATTGATCTTGGTACTAATGTTTCCACAGCCCAATTTATTGAGCAGATAAGCACGCACCGACCTGAAATTATAGCTTTGTCAGCCCTTTTGACGACAACTTTGCCTGAAATGGTGAAACTGATTGAGGCTTTGAATGAGATTGGGTTACGTGATACTGTCAAAGTTATAATTGGTGGCGCCCCTGTTTCTCAAAAATTTGCTGATCAGATTGGTGCTGATGGTTTTGCTGAAAACGCTGGTGAAGCGGTAGTTTTAGCAAAAAAATTTCTGGCGGGTTCTTAGCAGCCTGTCGGATTAAAAAGTTGGTTATTTGAATCATTATTTGCCTATTTGCTATTTTGAACTCACTTTTCAATTTATTTCACAACTGTTTTGAAATATTCATCTTCATAATTCCTTTGTTCAGATTTATTTTGGAAAATTGATCATCTTACGAATGTGATAGGCGTTTTTTTGTTTAAACTGCTAAATTAAGGGTAAATAGTCTTCTGAGATTATACGCAAGACACACTAATCCCCATTCTTTTGATACTTTTTCCCGCCCCCTGAATGAAAACCGACGAAAATCCATGGCCTGCTTGATGATGCCAAATACAGGCTCCACTGTCATTTTTCGGTATCGATAAATCTCTTTCCCTTCTTCGGATCTTAATTTCCGTTTCATTTTTTCGATTTTCGACAATGCTTTACTACCCTCAATCTCAACCTTAGCTCCATTAAGCTTGTCTTCCAGATAAGAATGGTGATGTTCTCTGCCAGTTGCGATGTAAGGCTCTATCTCTCTTTCAACCATGGCATCAATATTTGTTTCACTAAGGTAGCCGGTATCTGCACAGCTGTTTTTCGGAATGCTAATCTCATCTGGTTCGTTCTCTTCATGTACCTTTTCCAACAACAGCTCAACCTCTTCTTTTACCTTCTGTTCAAGCTTACTGGCATGTCCGTAACTTATCGCTTTATGCTTTGAAGCGTTGGCATTGACCTTGGTGCCGTCAAAAGAAACATTTCCGATTTTTAATACGCCAGCTTCCGTGGCAATGATGAGTATCTGTTTGAACAGCTCCTTTATTTGAGTCAAAAACCGTTTTCTTAAACTGTTGATTGTATCATGATCAGGATGATAGTCCCCAGAAATATACCTAAATGCGATTGAGTCAAACGTCGCTCTCTCAATCTTTCTTGAGCTGAATACACCGATACAACAACCATAGAATATCAGTCCAATTAGCATTTTGGGGTCGTATAGTATGGATCCTCTTTGGCCATAGGATTTTTATATCTTTTGTTCATAATTAGCGCACTTGAATACTCTGGCCATATTATTAAAATTGGAATCCTACAGTTATGTGATTGATATATTTATCTATATTACAATCTCTAAACTAATGTGACAACTTATTATCATTTAATATCAGTATCCTCACAGCATAAAATAGAGATTTGAGAATTACATTCTAATAGTCCGACAGGTTCCTAGGTTGACAAATCATTTTATTCTTTCTTTTGGCACGGCATGTTTTTAACCTTAATTCCTAGTGAGGAAATTGACCAACAACGATTTCCATCCCCCCACTGAGCCAGAAATCTCGGTCGACCTGTACAATTTTTTTGTTATGAGCTTTGGTACGCGTTATGAAAATCCCAGGACTCCCTGCAGTTACGTCCAGTTTTTTCGAAACTAAGCCATAAAGAGGCGTGGGACGAGCGCGGAACCCGACCTGCTTCGTCAACACGCCAAAGCGAGCATCCAAAAAATCGGTAATAGGTGGTTTGTACTCAGATGCCAAAAATTCTGGAAAATAGCTTTTGAGTAAGTAGTTCTCATCATAAGCGATTTTGCGATCATCCCAGAGGACGACTGAGCTGTGAAAGAGTAATTCTGTTCCCGGATCACAATTCATCATTCTGGCAATAGAAGACGATGCATTTGTTTCATGCCAACCGAAACTGATATTACCAGGTTTACCACCCTGTTTTTTGATCAGTTTGTACATATTCAAATGGTTCACCGGATTATAACGAATACGTTTCGAATCGACGTACCAACCACGTTTCTCTCTACGGCTGATTAGTCCTTCTCCCTCCAACATAAGCAAGGCTTCCCGTACCGTCATGCGGGCGAAGCCCATTTTATTAGCCAAGGCTCTTTCTGATAGTAAGCGTTCATCGTTAATTATCTCTCCCGATTTGATTCCTCTGGCGATTTCGTTTCGCAATTCTTGATATTTCGGGAGTTTGCTGTTGTCATTCATGTTTGTAAGCCCTCAATTTCACTTTTACGGGTAGATGTTAAGATTAAATCATCTCTTTGAAACGATTTTAAATGATAGAACAAAAGCCAATTTTGTAGTTTAAGAATTGATGTTATTTCTGTATAATTAATTGACATTTACTTAAACCTATTGGATGAAATAATGCATAATTACAAATGCATGTGACTAGTTAAAATTAATTTTTTCTTATTCTTTCTCAAGCAATCAGGGACTCAAAAAATGAAATGCATACAATTTTATTGCGCAGCTTTGGGTTTAATACCCCACCCCTTGGGGCGTTCTGTCATCTCGAACGAATGTGAGAGATCTTGTCTTAAAAGAAAGATATCTCCCTGCGGTCGAAATGACATGCAGCCATTCTATAGATAAAGTGGACACCCCGTCCGCTTGCGGCGGGGTAGTTCATTTTTAATACATCAACCTGTATGAATAAATCGACATATCTGCAGACCCCTAGTTAACAAAGCCTTATAAAATCAAAGAGAGCTATCCACGCCTAAAATAAAAGAATCAAGTTTCCACGAATTACCGACTATTTTGTTTACGATTGAACAGAACTTACAAGTATTCGGGCTAAAGACAAAGAAATTCAAAATAATGTTTTAGTTTCCTTTCAGGTTCTTTCCTTTTAGAAACTATTCAAGCTCATTTCTAACTGTAATAAAGGCCTTAATTGCAATTTTCAATTCTTCTTTTGAATGGGCAGCCGAGATTTGCGTGCGAATCCGTGCCTTTCCTTTGGGCACAACAGGGTATGAAAAAGCAATTACATAGATGCCCTTCTGAAGCATTCTCTCTGCGAAATCAACGGCTTTTTTCTCATTATAAAACATGATAGGTATGATTGAATGCGTACCCGGTAAGATATCAAAACCATTGGAGGACATCTCATCACGAAAATATATTGTATTTTGCTCTAGTTGGTCCCTTAACTCTGTAGATTCTGTTAAAATTTCAAGAGCTTTTTGAGCCCCATAAACAATGGGGGGAGCAAGGGTGTTCGAAAAAAGGTAGGGCCTTGATCGTTGACGCAGTAGTTCAATAATTTCTTTTTTACCACTTGTGTAACCACCGGAGGCTCCTCCCAAAGCTTTGCCAAAAGTACCTGTAGTAAGATCTATCCTATCCATACACTCTCTAAACTCATGGGTGCCTCTACCAGTTTTGCCCAAAAAACCTGTTGCGTGACAATCATCAAAATGAACTAATGCATCATATTTCTCTGCTAAACCACAAATTTCATCAAGTTTTGCGATGCTTCCATCCATTGAAAAAACACCATCAGTCGTGATCATTTTAAATCTCGCCCCAGCTTGATCTGCTTCTTTCAACTTAGCTTCCAAATCGACAGAATCACGATTCTTATAACGAAAACGATTGGCCTTACACAATCTAATACCATCAATGATACTGGCATGGTTCAGTTCATCTGATATGATTGCGTCTTCAGCAGATAACAGGGTCTCAAAGAGTCCAGCATTCGCATCAAAACAGGAGGAGTATAAAATAGTATTTTCGGTTTTCAGAAATTGGCTCACTGCCAGCTCTAAATTTTTATGGATAGTTTGCGTACCACAGATAAAACGAACAGATGCCATGCCAAACCCCCACTCTTCCAAACCGGATTG
>Ga0257125_1002113_pt1 | contig 17302 bp, 12 predicted proteins | sample SI106_200metaG_FD_190183 | JGI IMG/M metagenome (GOLD analysis project Ga0257125, IMG submission 190183) | Marine microbial communities from Saanich Inlet, British Columbia, Canada - SI106_200 | ecosystem: Environmental > Aquatic > Marine > Inlet | place: Canada: British Columbia | collected...
GAGCCGGGGAACCGTTCGTGACCCGGCCTAGAAACCATAGAACAGACCAGGAGACCGTTGTGAGTACGGTGCGGAAACCGGGAGGAAAAAGGATCCGGGGAACCGTTCGTGACCCGGCCTGGAAACCATAGAACAGACCAGGAGACGGTTGTGGGTACGGTGCGGAAATCGGGAGAAAAAAGGATCCGGGAAACCGTTCGCAAACCGGCCCGGAAACCGTAGAACAGACCAGGAGACCGTTGTGGGAAGGGTGCGGAAACCAGGAGAAAAAAGGGTCCGGGAAACCGTTCGCAAACCGGCCCGGAAACCGTAGAACAGACCAGGAGACCGTTGTGGGAAGGGTGCGGAAACCAGTGGGAAAAAGAGTCCGGGAAACCGTTCGCAAACCGCGAGACAAAAGGGTCCGGGAAACCGTTTGCAAACCGGCCCGGAAACCGTAGAGCAGACCGGGAGACCGTTATGGGTAAGGTGCGGAAACCGCGAGACAAAAGGGTCCGGGAAACCGTTCGCAAGTCGCCCTGGAGACCGTTTTGAATCAGACACGAAATAAATGAAGAAAGGGGACCCAAAAACCGGCCTGGAAACTGTGAAAAAAAGCGAAAGGTAGAGGCCCAATGGGTATTGAACAAGAAAAAACCTATTGTCATAAATCGTTAACCATTACTGGAGGGTGTATACATAAAAGACCGTACTTTATCATTTGCTTAAGAATTTCAAACGGAAACAAGTTAAGACGTTCTCTGATTTCGGGAATTTCTTAAGTTAATGACGGTTGTATTTTTCAATTCATAAACAAAATTGGTTTAAGTTTTTGGATGATATAGCTTTTAATTCCCCTGGCGTAAAGCTCCGGGGACGGATGCGTTTCAGGCATAGTCGTTGGCTTTACGCTATTTGAAAGTCATGGCGTATTTATCAATCAATTTCAGATTTTGTGATTGTTGAGACCTGAACTGGACCTGAAACAAGGGTAGAAATATTCTGTTCAATTTAAAGAAATAACCACTACAAGGAGGTAGGTTATGAGTTTACGAATTAATCATAATACGAGTGCGATTAATTCCCATCGGAATTTGCAAATGAACCAGGCAGGGGTTTCAAAGACGCTTGAAAGACTCTCTTCCGGGCTTAAAATCAATCGTGCTTCCGAGGGACCGGCAGCGTTGGTGATTTCAGAGCAAATGCGATCACAAATTGTGGGTTTGAATCAGGCCATAGACAATTCGGAAACGGCTGTCTCGCTGGTTCAAACAACCGAAGCAAATATGAGTGAAATCAGCAATCTTCTCACCAGTGTTCGCCAGCTTGCCATCCATGCTGCCAATGAAGGTGTGAATGATGAAGTCATGTTGGCAGCGGACCAGAAGGAAATTGAGAACGCATTAGCGACGATTGATCGGATCTCAAGTCAGGCCCAGTTCGGAAACAGGAGACTCCTGGATGGATCGAGAGGTGCTTTTGGCACAACAACGGGTGAGGATCTGGAATTTGTCGGGGCAACTCTGAAGACAGGTGATTCAAGAGAAAGCGGGTTCGATGTCAAAATCACCCAGGCTGCGACGAAAGCTGGTATTGCCGGGACAACCGCCATTACTGATGAAATTGTCAGAGGTGGAGAAGAATTGACGGTGATTGAAAAGGGCAAAATGGCGACATACACGTCAAATGCCGACGATACCGCCGCAACAATGGTTCAGAACCTGAGAAATGAAATCAACCGGAAGGGACTTGAACTGGACATCAAACTCAATGATCAGGGCATGATCGAGTTAAAACACAAAGAGTTTGGGTCTAAGCCTGTATTTCAGGTTCTAAGTAGCACGGCCGGTGTGTTGGGGAAAAATGGGGATCAGATTCAAATGGCTGAATCCGGAAAGAATGTGAAAGGGACCATTAATGGAGAATCAGCGGTTGGAGATGGCCAGATTCTAACTGGAGTAAAAGGTGCCGGTTGTGTGGATGGTCTGAGTGTTCGCTATTATGGTGATGGCAAAAAAATGATCATTCCACCTGACTGTGAAGTTGCGGACATCACCGTGGAATCTGAGGGGGCAGAAGATCAACCTCAGAAAGATGAAATTCCTGCTGATGGTCTGTCTGTGGGTCGAGTTTTTGTAGCTCAGAATTCGATGCGGTTCCAAGTCGGGGCCAATGCAAATCAAACGGTTGGTGTTTCTGTAAAAAGCTCAAATCCGGAGAATCTGGCCAAAGGTATCGCTAATAAATCAGGTTTTAACAGTCTGGCGAATATTGATGTGACGAATTTTCAAGGGGCCCAGGATGCCATTAAAATGGTGGATAGTGCAATTAGCCAGATTTCTCAAGATCGCGGTGAACTGGGCGCTTTCCAAAAAAACACGCTTGAGAGTAATCTGTCGAATCTGCGGGTAGCCAATGAAAACCTGGTCTCTGCAGAATCGATAATCAGAGATGTGGATATGGCCAAAGAGATGGCCACCTTTACCAAGAATCAAATCATGACCCAGTCGGCAACAGCGATGCTGGCCCAGGCAAATCAGTTGCCGTCCAACGTGCTGCAATTACTGGGGTAACAATGCTATTTCATCTGTTCAGAACGGTTTTGTTCAATTATGTCCCCTTTGGCAGGGTGCTATGGGGGACAGTGCTTTGGAAAAAACACTTCTGAGGAATTAGAAAAATAATAGTACATGGCTACTGAATGCTTAACTTTTTAAGGGGTCAGGTATGACTTTTCGTGTTAACCATAACATCAGTGCCTTAAATACGCATCGGTTTGTTCAGAATAACTATTCTGATCTATCAAACTCGTTAGAGAGACTCTCTTCCGGTTTGAAGATCAACAGAGCCGCCGATGGACCGGCAGCTCTGGCTATATCGGAACATCTGCGATCTCAGGTTGTCGGGCTAAACCAGGCAATCGAGAATTCGGAAACTGCGGTCTCCATTCTGCAAACAACGGAGTCCAACATGGGAGAGATCACCGGACTGTTGAATGGTGTTCGACAGCTGGTGATCCATGCCTTAAATGAGGGGGCTAACGATAAAGCGGCGCTAATTGCCGATCAAAAAGAGATCGATGCGGCCCTCAAAACGATTGAAGAGATTGCTACGAATGCCCGGTTTGCCGGCAAACACCTGTTGGATGGATCCAATGGAGTTTCCGGATCCGCATCGGGTGAAGGGTTGGAGTATATTTCGGCGACAACCAATACAAAAGACGCCAGGGAAAAGGGGTTTGAAGTGCGCCTTAAGAAACTTGCCTGTCGGTCTCATATAACAGGGACCGCCGCCTTGACTGATGAGATGGTGAAGGCAGGTGAGAGACTGGTACTCATAGAGAACGGAAAACAGGCGTCCTATAAGGCCAATCAAAATGACACTGTTGAGACAACTGTTCGGAATCTAAGATCCCTGATTAACAAAAATGGGCTGGATGTGAGCGTTGAGCTGACTGAAGCTGGTTTATTGAAAATACACCACAACCAATATGGTGCTGATCACAAGTTTCAGGTCAGCAGCAGCAGTGCCGGGGTTTTGAGTAGTGCGGCGGGTAAAATCCTGAATGTCGATAACGGTCAAGACATCGAAGGGACGATTAATGGTGAGTCGGCTATTGGTGAAGGGCGGTATCTGACTGGAATTGAAGGTGCAGCCTGTACCGATGGGCTTAAGATTCGTTACCTGGGAAAAGATATAGATTCTCGTTTGAAACCGGATTGTGAGATCAGTGATATGGTTTCGGATGAGGCGGGTGCAGCGAATGACGATGAACCCGATATTCCACCCGAAGGGATATCTGTCGGTCGTGTCTACCTGTCACAAAACTCGATGAAGTTCCAGGTTGGAGGAAACCGGTCCCAAATGATCGATATATCACTCAGGGATATGAAACCTGGGGGTTTTGCAACCGGGATAGCCAACAAGTCGGGTTTTAGCAGCTTAGCGGATATTCAGGTCACTGATGCTGAATTGGCTCAGGATGCTTTGTCGTTGGTTGATGTCGCGATTAATCAGATTGCTTCAGAAAGGGGAAAACTGGGAGCGTTTCAGAAAAATTCCCTGGAAACAAACCTGTCGAATCTGCGAGTGGCAAATGAAAACTTGATATCATCGGAATCGATCATTAGGGATGTTGATATGGCGAAGGAGATGGCAATTTTTACTCGAAACGAAATTAAATCCCAGTCATCATCGGCTATGTTGGCCCAGGCTAACCAGCAGTCCGATCAAGTGATGAAACTGTTGGAGTAATAAATTTAAGTGGTAGTGTGAATGGTTTACTATTCAGTTAGGGTCGGCTCATAAATTACTTCACATTCTGTTCGCAAAATGTCCAGTTTTTTTGGGGGGCTTTTGCAAATAGATTATGTGAAGTTATTTATGAACGATCCCTAAGTGAGATAGTTGTCCAGAAAAGGTCTTCCACATCAATTTCCCCGGCAATCCACTTCAGCAGGGGATTAAATGGAAAAACGTTTCCAGACAACTAGCTCCGGGTCTAATGACTCAATTTATCCACTCATTTGCAGATCTATTGCGATGATTTGATTTTTGCACTGATTATTTTCAGAAATTGAGTGACCTGAAAAGGGGAATAAGATTTTATTCGTACGGATTTTTTAGAGTCCGTTTTTGTTAACTCAACAGGGAGGTGTATGAGAGGAAGTGTTTTTGTCCCATTTTAAATTGGACCAACCAGCAACGGATTGTTGGTTATCCAGGAATCCTGAAATTCAACAATGATAACCTTTACAAGGAGGTAGGTTATGAGTTTGCGAATAAATCATAATACCAGTGCGCTAAATGCGCACAGGAACTTACAGGCGAACCAGAGCAGTCTGTCCAAAACTCTGGAGAAATTGTCATCGGGTCTGAAAATTAACAGGGCCGCTGAAGGACCGGCGGCTCTGGTGATTTCAGAACAGATGAGAGCCCAACTTGCCGGTTTGAATCAGGCCATCGATAACTCTGAAACAGCGATATCTCTGGTCCAGACAACGGAAGCCAACATGGGTGAAATCAGCAACCTTTTGACCAGTATGCGGCAATTGGCCATTCATGCAGCCAATGAGGGTGTGAATGATGAGGTGATGCTGAATGCGGATCAGAAGGAACTGGAAAATGCCCTTGAAACCATTGATCGGATCGCCGGTCAGGCTCAATTCGGTAATAAGCGGTTACTGGATGGTTCCAGAGGCTCGGCGGGGACAACCACCGGGGAAAATCTTGAGTTTGTCGGGGCCACGTTGGCCACCGGAGATTCCCGGGAGAATGGTTTCGACGTCAAGGTCACCCAAATAGCCACTAAGGCCGTTTCCGAGGGGCAATCTGCTTTGACCCAGGAGATCATCAACGCCGGGGAAAGGTTGACGGTGATCGAGCAGGGGAAAATGGCAACTTATATCACCAATAAAGATGATACTGCTGCTACGGCTGTGCAAAACCTGCGTTCAGAGGCTGAACGGAAGGGGTTGGGCCTGGATATTGCCCTGATGGATGATGGTCGGATTTCAATAACCCATCGGAATTACGGATCAGGGAGCTCTTTCCAATTTTCCAGTAGTACAGCGGGTGTGTTGAGCAAGAATGCCGGTGAGATCGAAATCGCCCAGGAAGGGGCGGACATTAAGGGGACGATCAATGGTGAATCTGCCATTGGTAAGGGGCAGGTGTTATCCGGTGTCAAGGGTGCTGCCTGTGTCGATGGGTTGAGTGTCCGCTATTATGGGGATGGTAAAAAAGGGGTTATACCACCTGGCTGTGAGGTCGCTGATATGCAGGCGAAACCACAGGAAGGCGAAGTTGAGGCACAGGAGCAGATTCCTGCCGAGGGTGCTTCGGTGGGTCGGGTTTTTGTGGCTCAGAACTCCATGAGATTTCAAGTGGGGGCCAATCAGAACCAGACTGTGGGTATATCCATCAAAAGTGGACACCCGGAAAGCATGGCTCGTGGCCTTGCAAACCAGTCAGGGTTTGAAAGCCTTGCAGATATCGATCTGCGTACATTTCAGGGCGCCCAGGACTCACTTCAACTCATCGACAATGCCATCAACACAGTGGCGGCGGATCGAGGAGAATTGGGTGCGTTCCAGAAAAATACCCTGGAAAGCAACCTGTCAAACCTGAGGGTTGCAAATGAAAATCTTGTCTCATCAGAATCGGTCATTCGGGATGTGGATATGGCCAAAGAGATGGCTGAGTTTACAAAAGACCAGATTATGACACAGTCGGCAACAGCTATGCTGGCTCAGGCAAACCAGGTACCAAGAAACGTCCTCTCACTGTTGAGCTAATTACGGCGCATCAGTGTTTAATTGTTTCCCGTAAAACCGGGTTTGAGAATTAGAACGAACCGGATTTTCATGGGCTTGGGCCTCCCCGTTGATCCAATGCCTTTGATATTCTGGTTTATCTGATATAACACTCATTCAACATGGATTGTTTTAAACTACAAGGAGGTAAAAATTGGATGATAATTGTTTTGTGTGTCGTGTATCGCAGGATTTTCCTGTGAAAAGGATTGTTTTTTAAAAATACAAGGAGGTATGTTATGAGTTTGCGAATAAACAATAACATCAGCGCATTAAGTGCGCACCGCAACTTAAAGAATAACGATGACCGTTTGACCCGAACGCTGGAAAAACTATCATCGGGACTTCAGGTTTCACGAGCGGCGGACGGACCGGCAAAACTGGTCATATCCGAGCAGATGAGAGCACAAATTGGTGGGCTGCAGCAGTCGATCGATAATTCTGAAACGGCCATTTCTCTTGTGCAGACAACGGAAGCCAACATGGGAGAGATCAGCTCTCTGTTGACTGGTATTCGTCAACTGGCAATTCACGCTGCCAATGAAGGAGCTAATGATGAGATCATGCTCCAGGCCGATCAAAATGAACTGCGAAATGCCCTGGATACGATTAACCGGATTTCTGCTCAGGCTCAGTTTGGTAACAAACGGTTGCTGGATGGTTCCAACGGGGCTTCAGGATTTACAACCGGTGAAGCCCTTGAATTTGTGGGAGCCAGCCTAAAAACGAAGGATTCGAGTGAGCATGGCTTTGATGTCAAAATAACCCAGAATGCGACCCGAGCAGGGGTCATCGGTGAAACCGCTTTGACGCAGGAGGTGGTTGCTGCCGGGGAGAAGTTGACGGTGATTGAAAACGGAAAAATGGCTTCATATACATCGAATGCCAATGATACCGTTGCAACAGCTGTTCAGAATCTCCGCTCTGAAGTTGAACGAAATGGGCTCGAAGTTAATGTGACGGTGGGGGATGATGGAGTAGTCTCTATTCAGCATCGCCAATACGGATCTGATTACGGTTTTCAGGTCATGAGTAGCACAGCGGGAGTTCTGTCCCGTGTTGCTGAAGAGATTGAAAGTACGAACAATGGTTTGGACATTAAAGGCACCATCAACGGTGAATCGGCAGTTGGTAACGGTCGGGTATTGACTGGCATTACCGGCGCCAGTTGTGTGGACGGTCTGAGTGTTCGGTATTCCGGCACTGAGAAAATCGGGATTCAGGAAGAGTGTGTTGTCTACGATCGCGTTGATGAGAACGCCGAAGACCAACCAGCGGAAGCCGAACAGATTCCTGCAGAAGGAAAATCAGTGGGCCGTGCTTTTGTTACGCAGAAGTCACTGAAATTCCAGGTTGGAGCGAATCAAGGGCAAACTGTAGGGATATCCTTGGGGAGTACTCACTCGGATAACCTGGCAAGGGGGGTCCTGAACATCAGCGGATTCAGAAGTCTGAATGAAGTGGATGTGACCAGCTTCCAGGGTGCCACGGACACGCTTGCTCTGGTTGATGAGGCCATAAATGGAGTGACACAGCTCCGGGGTTCACTGGGTGCTTTCCAGAAAAACACTTTGGAAAGTAATCTCTCTAACCTCAGAGTCGCCAATGAGAACCTCATTTCGGCCGAATCTATCATTCGTGATGTGGATATGGCTGCGGAAATGGCAGAGTTCACGAAGCATCAGATAATGATGCAGTCCTCAACAGCCATGTTGGCGCAAGCCAACCAGATTCCGCCGAATGTCTTGAGACTGCTCAACTAAATCAAGCGTTGCATCTGCCTGATAAATTGTCACGCGGATGCTCCCGGGGCTTTCCTGATGACCGGATGTCCCGTCGGCAGAATGCCTGATTGAAAGTTTTTCCCGGGTTAGGGGGCTGCGTTTGAGAACGGGGACTGTTGAATTTGCAGAGGATATTCGTAATGGTGGAGTGTTTCACAGGGAAAAATCTGCCAAAGGGGCTGTTTCTTTAAAGATGCAGCAACCCGGTCTCTCTTTTCTCTGGTTTCGAAGATACTGAAGATTGTACTACCCGAACCGGACAAACCGGCAGCAATTGCATGGTTTTCCATCAGAGTTGTCCGGCACTCTTCCAGTGCGGGATAGAGTTTTGTCAAAGGGATCCAGAAATCGTTCATTTCCGGTCTGAGACTTGCGAATTCGTCGATGGTGTACTGCTTCAGAGGCGCAGTTTGACCTGAAATTTGGCAGATCCGGTAGGCTTCGGCTGTCGGTATTGAAAAACCCGGATAAATGAGCAGAAGATGTAGGGGTTCAAAATCTGGAAGCCGTGTTAGTTTCTCCCCGATGCCCTGGGCCAGAGACGGTTTTGGCGTAACAAAAAAGGGGACATCTGCTCCCAGTTGCAAGGCTATTTGCTGCAGTTTGCTTTCAGATAGGGATAGATCCAGCAACCGATTCAGTACGACTAGCATCCCTGCGGCATTACCACTTCCGCCTCCCAGACCCGCACCAGCAGGAATATTTTTTTCCAGACCGATTTTGAGAGAGATCTGCCGTTCGACTTCCCGCTCTAAAACTCGAATCGCTTTGATAACCAGATTGTCTTCAAGTGACAAATCTTCCAGGTTTCCATCCAACTCCAGACCAATACCGTCAGAAGGTTGTAGCTCAATCGTGTCAAATAGAGAAATGGGCAGGTAGTTCAGCAGAAGATCATGATATCCGTCGGACCTTTTTTTCTGAATACGAAGAAAAAGGTTGATTTTTGCCGGTGTTGAAAACCGGCAGAATTGGGCTGGGTTCATCAGGGATATTTTGTGAAGTTATTTTTTAACGATCCCTGAGGTATTTTTCTATGGCTGCAACAAACACAGACTGCGGCTGGGCCCCGGAAACGATCTCACCTTTGACAGAACCGGATTTTCGATCGTATTTCCCGATCACAAATCCTGGAGTTCCCTGAATGCCGGCTTTGCTTGCGGCTTTCTGATCATTTTCGACCCGGCTGCGGTACCTTTCTTCTGCCAAGCAGGATTTGAAGCCATTCAGATCAGGCATCCCGGATTTACTGGCGTACTTGATCAAATCATCGATGGTCAGGTTTTGATAATTAATGAAGAGAGTCTTGTGATATTTCTCAAAATTTCCCTGATCTCTTGCACACTCCGCCGCAATAGCCGCTTCATCGGCCTCTTTGTGAAACGCAAGTGGCGTGTGACGATAGCCAAAGGCGACCCTTCCCCGGTAGATATTTCGCAACTCTGATAAAGTTCCCTGGACACGGTTACAGAATGGACATTGATAGTCTGAAAACTCCAGTACCATGACCGATTCCCCTTTGTTTTCCCAGAGATAGGCGCTTTCGATTGGCACGCGAACCAGGAATTCGTTTGGCGCCTGCAAATAGGAGACAATCAGCCCTCTTTTTAAGGCTTTTTGATAAAGTTGGTCATAATAATTGGCAAGGGCTTGCATCTGCAGCAGGCTTTTTATTCGGGGTTTAAGCTCTTTGAGTGTGCCCCGGTTTTGAAGCTTGTTTTTGAGATAGAAATCGGTGGCCACCTTGTCAGATATTTCTGGTTGATATGTCTGACCAAATTCAGGGAATTTTTTTGATAACTTTTGTAAAGCGTTGAGTTGAAGGTTCCGCTTCAGTCGCTTGTGCAACTCCACCCTCAGCTCATTTATTTTTTTGTCTTCGATCTCCTGGATTGTGATGGGCTGATTGTCAACACGTGCGACAATGGCGTTTTTGCCGGCCACCACCTTCTGATCGCTGGTTGCTTCAAAAGGCAACCCGGCAGACAGACCCAATATCATGATCAGGGAAAGCAGGCTGAAGTAGATCCTTGTTTTTTTCATATTTTTTATGTGGGGAGGTTGAGTTCGCTGGTGTCACGATCACTCTGCCAGCAAACTGTCTGAAAACGGCTGCAAACTACGCATAAAGCGCTGATAACAGTGATGATTTATCCTCAAATAGTTTCTGGATATCTTCATTCATCTCTGCTGGCATCTTCTCCTTCTCCAGGGCGAATTGAAAGAAGAGGTCCAGGGAATTGATCATCGTTTCCATGTCTTCCTTAGTCGGATTCATCATACGAATGAACCAGCCTTCCAGAAAATTTCTTATTTTCCGGGCTCTTAGTTCCTGAAGCTGCGTGATTTCCTTCTCTTCACAATAATCATTAAATAAGACTTCAACATCCTCAATTGTTCGTTCTTGGGCTTCTTCTTCCAGAGATAGCTCGGATGAAAGGTGTTCGCTGAACTCATCCAGGACGCCCTCAAAGGCAGAAGCAGTCATCAGAGGTGACTCATCTTCCGTATCTTCGATGACTCCGTCGATCTGAGGTGGTTTTGGGAATCCGGATGGAATGATATCTTCAATACCAGCAGCTTCCATTTTTTCCTGCAGGTAATCAGCCCAGGTCTGATCATACTCTTTCAACATCTGATTCAACTCTTTCAAGTCAATCTCAGTGTCCGGATTCTGAATTTGTGACAGGGCGCGATAAAACATCGCAACGACTATCTGGTTCAGAAATGCCGGGGCCTCTTCCTGCTCCATAAAATACAAGATGGCATGAACCATCATGCCCTTATTGCCATCATTCTCTTTTTCAAACCGGATACGCATCTCCTGATGTTTTGTCTTCAACAGTTCCATAAATTCAGGTGTTGCGATGGCCTCGATCTGGTCAGGGGTCTTTTCATGTTCGGTAACTACCCGGTTTATGTCATCAGCTGCAAAAGCAATACTTTCTAATTCCGGCTCAAAAACCAGGCTGGGTAGATTTTTCAGATTCTGCTTAACTTTTGAGGGTGACATCTGCCTTTGCGCAGGCTTATTGGCCTGCAATTTCCTTTTCGCAGCGACTTTCTTCTGCAGCTTGTTCTTTTGGCGTTTGGCAATTCCTGCTTTTTTAAGTTTCTTTTTTTTAGCCATGATTTTCGGTTTTGTTGAAATCCAGGTTAGTGAGCAAAAGGTTGAGACAAATTACCTGTTGCATCACAGATGGTCAGGTGATTACTGTAAGGTATTGGATGCGACAGTATCCAGACTTTTTTCGAGGCTGATCCGCGGGTGAGTAAATTCACACAGCCATCTTCAGATGGCAGTTGTTTAGACCCTCAGTCGCTAATATCAAAGAATACTCGAAAACTATTGATGAAATCAACCCAAATCGGGTGCGATCTTGAGCAAAAAGAGACCAGAATATGTCTGTCAGTCCTGTGGTGCCAGATTCCCAAAATGGACAGGCCGATGCGGACACTGTGGTGAGTGGGATACCTTAGCAGAACAGATCTTAGAAAAGAAGAAAACCTGGGTGGCATCGGAAAACCGACCTCAGGGTCTGAGCGATATCACTGTCCATGAATCAGAGGAACGCTGGATAACCCAGGTACATGAGTTTGATAGAGTTGTGGGGGGTGGTATTGTGCGGGGATCGGTCGGTTTGCTTGGGGGAAGCCCCGGTGTTGGAAAATCCACCCTGATTCTGCAGCTGTTGGCCCGTCTGGCAAAAAACAATCTGAAAGTTCTGTACGTTTCAGGAGAAGAGTCAGCCAATCAGATCAAGCACCGTGCCGACCGCTTGCTGATTCAGCAGAATGATTTGCTGGTTCTGATCGCTTCCAACCTGGAACAGATTCTGGATAATCTCAAAGAGTACCAGCCAGATTTTGTCGTGATGGATTCGATCCAGACTCTGTACACGGACCAGTTAACCGCCAGCTCCGGGACAGTTTCACAAGTTCGCGAATCGGCGGGGATTCTGATGAAACATGCCAAACAGACCAACACGGCCGTGATGCTGATCGGGCATGTGACCAAAGAGGGAGATATCGCTGGCCCCAGGACGCTGGAGCACATGGTGGACTATGTGCTCTATCTTGAAGGTGAAAAAAAAGAGCGGCAAAGGGTATTGAGATCCGTAAAGAATCGGTTTGGAACGGTCAATGAGGTGGGGCTTTTTAAAATGACAGAAAAGGGCCTGGCGGAAATAAGCAAGCCCAATTCGTTGTTTGTCGACCAATTCCTCTCTACACACTCAGGGACAGCTGTTTTTGCTGCTAACGAGGGGTCTCGCACCCTTTTTCTAGAGGTTCAGGTCCTGGTCGGGGATACCCAACAGAATCATCCGGCCCGGACTGCCATGGGAATGGACCGCAACCGTCTGCAACTGATTATTGCCATCCTGGAAAAGCATCTGAGAATGGATTTCAGTCATAATGATATTTACATCAATCTGGCGGGTGGCTTTCGCGTATCTGAACCGGCAATCGATTTGGCACTAATGGCGGCACTATTGTCCAGTCATCTGAATTTCTCTCTACCGGAAAAATCAATTTTTTTTGGTGAAATTTCGCTGACAGGAGAATTCCGCAAGGTCTCTGGTATAGAGGATCGGATTTATGAGAGTGAGCGGTGCGGATTCAAACGGGTCTATCTACCTGCACAAAGCTTGAAAGCTTCAGGAATGTCGCGGTTTTCCATAGATATTCACCCGGTCAAAGATATTCACGAGCTCAAGGAAGCCCTGCAGTGAGGGGTGAGTATGACGAAACCCATTGAGGTGGACGGCAATCAAATCACGTTGCAGATACAGGTCCAACCCAGAAGTTCCTCAAATAAGTGGGGCAGGCTTGTTGATAACCAGTGGATTCAACTGCGTATCACTTCCCCGCCGGTCGACGGAGCTGCGAATAAAACGTGCCTGAAACTGATTGCCAAGCGTTTTAAAACCGCGAAGTCCATGGTGAGTATTATCAAGGGTGAAAAAAGCCGCTATAAAACGATCACTATTAAAGGATATGATGCGGAACGGCTGCGAGCATTTCTAATTGAGTATCCTGTCGTCTGAATTCACGTTCTGAATATCAAAACCTCGAAGTGTGAGAAAAAAAGGGAAGCCTGAAGAGCTGTCTTCAGGCTTTTTTGATTTGTCTATTTTCCCTGGGTGACATGTTTGGGATAAACACGCTCTGGACTGCTGAAGTATTCCTTGGTCAGTTTGAGCACAATTGGACTCAGGAAAATTAACCCGATCAGGTTTGGAATTGCCATCAGGGCATTGAAGATGTCTGAAATCAACCAGACGAGAGAGAGCTTTATTGTGGCTCCAACGGGTACGATCAGACAATAAATGATGCGATACGGTAAGACGGCCTTCTGGCCAAACAGGTAGTCAATACAGCGATCTCCATAGTAAGACCATCCGATGACGGTTGAAAATGCGAAGAAAACAATTCCTATAGTGACAATATAACCGCCACCTGCGAAAGGAATTCCATTCTCAAAAGCGGTTTTAGTTAAGATGGATCCGGTTAAGGCTGACCCATCCGCACCTTTAAGGGCGAAGGCACCCGTAAGAATAATAGCCAGACCGGTCATGGTACAAATTACAAGCGTATCGATAAAGGGTCCCAGCATTGCGACAAGACCTTCCCGTACGGGTTCTTCGGTTTTAGCTGCCCCGTGAGCGATTGGAGCGCTACCAAGACCTGCTTCGTTGGAAAATACCCCTCTGGCCACACCAAAACGAATGGCTTGAGCTACGCCAGCGCCAATAAATCCGCCTGTCGCAGCGGTTCCACTGAAAGCGCCTTCGAAAATTGCTGCGAAAGCGGCCGGGACACCACTAAGGTTGGTAAATATTAAGATCAATGCGCCCAGAACATAAAACGCGGCCATGAAAGGAACAATCTTAGCGGCAAAGGCACCAATTCGTTTGACTCCTCCAACAATTACAGCAAAACAGAGAACAGCGATCACAATTCCAGTTACAAGCTTAGGAATACCAAAGGTATCAAGAAGTGGTTCCGCGACAGAATTGGCCTGTACCATATTACCAATCCCAAAAGCGGCAATTGCAGCGAAAACAGCGAAGGTAATGCCAAGCCACTTTTGCTTCAAGCCATGCTCCAGGTAATACATGGGGCCGCCACCTGCTGTGCCATCTTCATTTATCTGTCTGAAATTTAGAGAAAGTAAACACTCTGCGTATTTCAATCCCATTCCAAAAATCGCGGTAATCCACATCCAGAAAATGGCTCCTGGACCACCAAGTGCGATCGCGGTACCAACACCGGCGATATTTCCAGTCCCGATTGTTGCTGACAGAGCTGTCGATAAGGCCTGAAAATGGGTAACTTCTCCTGCGTCTTCCGGGTTATCGAACTTTCCTGAGATCAATTTCCAGGCATAACTAAAATGACGAAATTGAACGAACCTTAAAAACAGAGAGATAAAAATTCCTGTTCCAACCAGGAGTACCAGCATCGGAACACCCCAAACAAATCCATCAATTTTATCCAGTATTTCTACCATAAAATTCTCCGTATTTTATGAAGATGATTTGCCATTCTTTCATCTTGATAGGATTAAGAAAAAACTGCTTCTGAGAAATTATGTGAAATCTAAAGTAATGGCTATTTCTGTGTCAAGTGTAATCTCTCCATACTGTTTACCACCTCTACTGAGCCAAGGGGGGAATGATTCAGAACGATGGAAAACAGGAAGTTTTCCCAACGCGTTTCTGACGAAACACTTTGCTCCATTGATGGATTCATGCGTGTTTCGCATCATAATCCCCCCGGCGGAGCGGGTGCAGAACTGATACTAATCTCTCTTGTTTTATAATTTTTGAGTTCAATAGAAGGCTGATAGAGATTCAGATAGTCTGGCAGGCGGATTGTGGGTATTCGGATTGAAAGCTACGGTCCGGATAGGATAGAAGGTGTTTTTGATTGACCAAGGGTCGGCTCATAAATTGCTTCACAATCTGTTCGCAAAATGTCCAGTGTTTTGGGGGCTTTTGCAAATAGATTATGGGTTGGCTCAAAAATTACTTGGCATTTTGTCTGCAAAATGTCCAGTCTTTATCAGCAATGTCCGGTTAGGTTTTTGCAAAAAGCTGAATGATGAAACCTGGATCGAGTTAGGTTTTTGCAGAAAGCTGAATGATGAAACCTGGATGGAGTTTATAAGGATTTATTAGATTTTCCTAGTTTAGCACAGCGAAAATGAGCCATGTTTGAGCGAGGCAGGCGAGTTTGGCGGTTTTTCGTGAAGCAAACTTAGAAAATCCTTAAATCCTTATGCGTAGAAACAGGATTTCTCATTCAGCTTTAATGTTGCAAAAACCGGGCATTGCTGAGTCTTTGTGGGACTTTTGTGGACAGATTATGCCAAGTTATTTTTGTACGATCCTTAAGATGCACGTGTTTCACATGGCTGAGCTCTACGAAATATTTTCCTAGCCAATCAGGAACTGCACTATGGCCCGATCTCTTGTTGCATGAGGTTGGAACAAAATTCCGTAATGGTTTGTACCTTCCACGTCAAATCGGGTTGCAGCCGGGATCTCTTTCATCATGATGGCTGTGACATCTTCAGGCAGGAGAAGATCCTCCCTGCTCAATAGACCCTCTGTTGCTTTTAGAATGAGGGTCCTGCATTTCAGTTGGGGATAAAACGTCCTGCATTTAACTGTTCTGACGTTTCCTGCTTCTTCAACAATATTCTCGGGGCTGATATTGGTTTTTGCGCCTGAGTCTGTTATTTCGATTTCATGTTTGTAGTAATTCTCAACCACAGAATTCCAGGGTTGAATCGCGGGACCGGACTTCATCGCCTCCAGGTAAGCCTCTTTGGAGGGATAAATCTGTTCCAGCCTGTCTAAAGCAGGCTTAATCCCGACGAAAACCTGGTCTAACTGCTCCGGAGACAGATCACCTGCGCCATCCACCAGAATGAGTTGATCGACGCGATCGGGGTGCTCGGCCGCGAAGGCCAGTGAGATAAATGCACCGAGAGAATGACCCATCAGAATGACACGTTCAACGTCCAGATCATCCAACAGGGCAACAATATCCCGGATATGATAGGCCAGTGAGTAACCGGAGTCTGGTTTATCAGACATCCCCCGCCCCCTCAGATCCATGGCCATCACATTAAAGTCCGGTGCCAGTGAAGATGCCACCATATCCCAACTGCGGCAGTTAGCCGTGATGCCATGTACACAAAGAATATCTTTGCCCTGGCCTTCCCAGATGGCCAGATTGATATCAATTCCATCCCCTTTAACTGTTTTCATTTTTGGTTCAATCATGGCGTACTCCTTTGCAAGTGGTTGTCTGGAATATCGATGAGTGCTTGGACTGAGCCCATCATTCGATTCTTGTAAAACGGTATCTTATCGTTTGAATTTTTGGTTCAGATTTTTACTGATGGCTGCTTCGGCACCAAAAAATCGGGAGTATATTTCACCACTTTCATCGTGTGACGTTACCGTGGCTGTGACTTTTGAACTGCTGCTGTTTTCGAGGGCCATTGTGATGAAAAAGTCTCTGGCAAAGGGAATGTGTTTGAAAAACTCACCCTTCTGAATTTTCAGCGGAAGACTTCCAGCTTCGTAAAACTTTCTCGCCCAGATCAGTAAAGCCTGCAGACAGGCATCCTCGGCAAAATAGTTGAACATATCCAATGGAAATTGTCCCTGGTTTTCCGGTCCTGATGCCGGGGTCCTGCATTTGAGGACCAACTTTTCCCTCTCGCATTGCAATAGATGGGTGACATTTCTAAATATCGGCCCATGGAACAGGGTGCCATCTTCGTAAAACGCTGCTGCGGACATCTCAGAGGCTGATTGGATTTCTGATGCCGCGAATGTGGGAATTGTGCCGCTTTTGTTGGAGAGAACAATCTCTGATCCATAGCGAAAAACCGGTTTTCCCTTTGGACCTTGGCTGGAAACGCGAACATCGAAACGAACCCATCCGCCGACTTCATCCTTCTGCATCTCTTTAATATCGACAACAAACAGGTCATCTGCTGAACTTTTGAAGACCACGCCGTTGAAAACCTGTGCATTTTCAAAAGATTGGAAACGATAGCCGGGATACAGACGTGCACAACTGTCTGCCATCCAGGAAATGGCTGCTATCAGGGGAAGGACTGGTTCGCCACCTATGGCATGATCGTTTAAGAAAGGATTTGAAGTGAGAGACAGGGCTTTGGTGATGCGGTACGAATTTAAC
>Ga0257125_1002122_pt1 | contig 17259 bp, 17 predicted proteins | sample SI106_200metaG_FD_190183 | JGI IMG/M metagenome (GOLD analysis project Ga0257125, IMG submission 190183) | Marine microbial communities from Saanich Inlet, British Columbia, Canada - SI106_200 | ecosystem: Environmental > Aquatic > Marine > Inlet | place: Canada: British Columbia | collected...
TTGAATAAATATGTTATATGTCAGTATTTTACGGTAGAAACTCTTAAAAAAGGGGATCAGGATAGGATTGGGAAGAACACCGTAATTGGTGAAACTGCATAGAGATTTCGAGGTCGATGAAGAAACAACACCCCTTCACATGTGCTTAAAATGAGTGACAAAGATCTGTTTTTCAGAGAGACTTCTCTGACCTTGAGCGAAAACCTGGATTTGGAATCTGCCGTTCCCAGCCTTCTGCAAGCACTTGGGCGCTATATCCCGGCTGACTCGATCGTATTTTACATACGAGAACCGGCCTTGAAATCCAGTCGCAGAGTCTTTGCCAGCGATACCAAGCTGGCAAATAAATATAATCTGATTATTTCGCTGTCTCAAGAAACCCGCAGTCTCTTGAAGAAAACCCCCCTGCCGGATTTCCGAATCATCAATCGACCGGAGTTGGACCCTGTTGGCGAGCACTTTACAAAAGTCGTTGGGAAAGAGTACTCCAATCTGGCCATGTACCTTTATAAAGGGGGAAAACGCTTTGGGAATGTCGTTTTAGGCGCTCCCGGGAGAGACAGATATACGGAGGCGGACCTGAAGCTGTTTTCCCTTTTGCAGGCTCCCTTTTCTCTGGCCCTGAATAACTATCTGCAATTTCAGGAGATCGAAAAACTGAAGAATATTCAGGACGAAGAGGTTACGCTGAAGAGTCCGAAAATCGAGGTCAATGATGTGATCGGTCACAATTTTGGGTTGTACAACGTGATGAATCTGGTTCGTCATGTTGCCCCGCTGGACAGTCCGGTACTGTTACTGGGAGAGACCGGAGCGGGAAAAGAGCTGATTGCGTCAACGATCCACAGCACCTCATCCCGGGCTGATGGACCCTTTATTCGTGTGAATTGCGGTGCGATTCCAGAGTCCGTCGTCGATAGTGAACTATTCGGTCATGAGAAAGGGGCTTTTACAGGGGCTGTAGGGCAGCGGTTAGGACGGTTTGAACGAGCAGATCAAGGCACCATTTTCCTTGATGAAATTGGAGAATTGAAACCGGATATTCAAGTCAAACTGCTGCGGGTGCTCCAGGACGGAGAAATTGAACGGGTGGGGGGGTCCCGGCAGATTAATCTGGATGTGCGGGTAATTGCAGCAACCCACCGTAATCTCGAGACTATGATTTCAGAAGATAAATTCCGCGAAGATCTCTGGTTCCGAATCAACGTTTTTCCCATCGTGATTCCGCCACTGCGGGCCCGAAAAGAGGACATCCCCGCCCTGGTGGATCATTTCATCGAAAAAAAATCCCAGGAGCTGAAGATTTATCCAGCGCCCAGGTTGGGCAAAAAGGCCATAGACCGGTTGATTGACTACAGCTGGCCGGGAAATGTTCGAGAACTGGAGAATGTCATTGAGCGGGAGATGATTCTCAACGATGGCCAGGCCTTGTCTTTTGACGCGTTTTCTCTCGCTTCAAAGGTTAAGGGCGTCTCCCAGTTCAAGCCGGACAAAAACGGTCCTCTGGAATTGGACGAGGTCATACGATTGCACATTCAACAAATACTCAGGCAGACGGATGGTCGTATCTACGGCTCCAGCGGAGCCGCCAAGCTGCTGGGGGTTCATCCTAACACACTGCGCAATCGCATGGACCGGTTACAAATCGACTATAAAAAAAGCAATAATTCAAGGAGATAGGCGAATAGCGCTGGAGTCGTCCCGCACCAACCTGCCACTGTTCACAGAGATAAGGTCAATGTCTCAGAGAATTATGTGCTCGCCAAAGGGGAAGCAGCGGAAAAATTGCTGAAAACCCCGGAGGAGAAAGCGGGGCATCAAATTCACGCCGCCATCTCATTTTGCGATGAGCACGACATGCACCTCTTTCTTCGTAAATGCCGGGCTGCGGCCGAAGCATTCGGCGATGCGGGGGATCGACCCCCTCTTTTCAATTAATCTTTTCTGATCCTGATAAATGACGCGAATTTCGGCTTACCGTTTTTTGTGAAACCGAAATATTTGAAGGTAACGAGCGCACCGATGTCAGGTGGCGCTCTTCTCAATGCGTTGGAAAAGCCTGTTCCGAGTTTAAAAACCACACCATTTTCAAGTTGAACCGTCAGGCTCCCCATCATATTTACCAGTTTCCCTTTTCCCGGATTAATTGAGATCACAGTTCCTTCCATATCGTCGGATATTTTTACTTTCAGAATGTAAGGAGATCTCCCTGTATGGTATTCCATGTCTGGATTCTTGATGATGACGCCCTCCCCCCCTTTCGATTTGATCTCTTTTAAAAACTGACTGAGGTGTTCTGCGTCTCGACATATGACCTGAGGGATGATCCTGATATAACTGTTTGGATTGGCTTTAAACCACTTTTTTGCTTTCTGGAGGCGGGCAGGAAAATCCCCGATGGCGTTTGGGACCTCAAAGATGTTGTAGGTCACTTTTTGCCAATCGTCCGTGGGAGTCTTGTCGAGAACAGTTGACTGGATAAATTCAAAACGATTCCCTTCGCTCCAGAGTTCTCCATCGAGTGCAAACGATGGGAAATTGTGCAGGAACCACTGGGGCGGATGAAGAGCTTTTCCTTTGCGGGTCAGAAGTCTCTTTCCGTTCCAATACCCTCTGATACCGTCTAACTTTTCGCTCATAAACCAATTTGCGATTTTCTCGCTGCCCCGATATCGTTTGGCTTTTTGCAGGGGCAACTCTTCAGAAAACGCAGCTGTAACTGAAAAAAGTACAGTCAGGGGAATGATAATACGGCACAACAGCTGTCTGATACGAAATAAAACTCCCATGATATCCTCCTTAATTAACAATCAGAACTGATCAACAATTCATCAGTTGATTAAGGGATCGTTAAAAAATAACTTCACTTAATCTGTTTGAAAAAGTCCCAAAAGCCGGACATTTTACAAACAGAACGTGAACTAATCTTTTAGCTGACCCAAAGAATAATAATCGATTTGAATGAACTTATGCTTCTGGAAATTTCGACGAAGAGGCAATTCTCTGCATCATCTTTTTTCCTGAATTTTCTAAAATTCCGGTTTTATGGAATAAGGTCTTAACGCTTTGCTAACTCGAAAATTCGTATTGTGGTACATCTGCTAAACTAGGGAGGATAATATGCTTCAGCCTCAATAGCGCTTCATCCGGCTGAATCAGGTCGGGTATTTGCACAACAGTCATCCCCGCTGCCACTGCCGCCTTCACCCCATTGCAAGAATCCTCAAATGCAATGCACCTGGTTGGTTTCGAAGATAATCTAGATGCCGTTTTCAGGTAGATTTCCGGGTCGGGCTTGCTTCGTGTAACCTGGTCACCACCCATAATAAATTCGAAATAGTCCAATATGCCAGAGTTATCGAGCTTCTTTTGTGCACGATCTGTGGCAGTCGAAGTTGCAACCGCCATTGGGATCTTAATTGACTCAATGTACCGCAATAATTCTTCAACGCCATCCTTAAGCGGAATTGGGTTTTCTGCGGTTACTCTTTCATACTCACCGTCCCAGGCTAAACTAAATTCCTCAAAATTGGCGATTCCCTGGAGACCATTTTTCAAGATGGACTCACCCATTTTCGAGTTCGTTCCGAGACACTGTTTGAAGAGCTCTGAAAGATCGCCTGTGTTAAATTTCAAACATGTGGTCTGAAATGTCTCCAATGCCAATCTCTCACTATCCAACAGAAGTCCATCCATATCGAATATGGCTGCCGCAAAATTTCGCATATCAAAGAAAAGTGTAGAATGTTTCAGGTTAAAACTGAATCCGTTTTTTCTCGGCATTGTCCGCTTGGGTTTTTTTTTGTATAGCAAAAACCCAAGCGGACAATGCTGATTTTTTCTATGTCGAATTAAAGAAAAAAGTCGTAACTTAATGTTATCTCTTGATATAAACAATAAAACAAATTTAATCAACAGTTTATTAAACAAGCAGGAATCAGAATTCTCCGGTTAGGTTTTTGCTAAACTAAAGGTAACTATTCACTACCTCTACTGAGCGAAGGGGGTCTCAGCTCCCTTCGCGGAGTGCAGGCTGAGTAGTTACAGCTAAAGCTGAATGAGAAATCCAGTTTCGAAGCATAGAGAATGGTGGCAAACCCTATTCTGTTTCTGCAGGGATTAACAGGGAAAGCGAGAGGGCTGTATAAAGTGAGGTGCGCAAAGGGCCGATCCTTGTGGCCAGGGACAGGAAAACCCCCGCCACTGGTATCGGCCTGGTCGCTACATGGGACTGAAAATCCCAATGGTTTCTGTAACGGTCTTCTCAGGCGTTCTTCTGGAGACTTTCGTGATAGGCCAGGTCCAGCTCCACCATGGTTTTGGCCGCCTGTTCATTCAGCTTTTGTTTGTAGATACCAAATATCGCACGGTCTTTGTTGAAGCTGCCGGCGAATTCCATAGCCTGCTGAACCGTTGCTTCGATACCGGGACAGGCCTTTTCTACGATAAAGGACTGTTCCAACTCCACAGCGCCAGCGTGCTTGCCCGTGAATAAAAGGTCCGGAAGTTTGAAGTCGGGTAGTTTGTGCTGCATCATGCTGAAAACACCTGGTTGAAAATCCATTTTCAGATCAATCTCCGGGAAGCAGAAAAACCCGCGTTCAGAATTCATGATTCGGTAATCGCAGGCGGTGGCCAAAAAGGCCCCGGCTCCAAAAGCATGTCCGTTAATCGCTGCTATGGTGGGAATTGGCATCAGCATCAGCTGGCTGTATACCTGGTTTAAATTTTTAAAAAAATCACGAACAGCCAGTGGATTTCCGTTGGCTATCTCACCTGTCATCCATTCCAGGTTGATTCCCTGGGACCAGTTTTTCTGGTCGGTCGAGGTGATGACCAGAGCCGTGCTGCTTTCATCCAGGGCTACCTTTTCCACAAGGGAATTCAAGGTCCGGGCAAATTCCAGGTCTTGAGTATTTTTACCATTGTTCATGCTGATCACGGCGACAGTGCCTTCCATTTCCAGTTTCAAAACATCCATATTTTTATCTCCCACAAATTCCAATTAATGACACTATTGATTTGGTAATCAACAAAAACAAACACTAAGCTTAAAACGGTTTCGTATCAACGATTCAGAGATGATAAGAAATCACCCTGCAGGTGTCAAGCTGTGAATATCGAATTTTCCGATTATTGGTTGAAAATTTTCTGATTCAATTCGAAATTCGGTTTGAGATCAATTTGGAAAAAACGATGCTCTTGAGAATATAAATTATTGAAATATAATACGTATAAAACATAGGGTTGACTTATATAAAAAGAAGTATATTATAAAATGTAGTTTGTGACAAAAAGTACTTTGTGATTATTTCCGGAGATGATGATGAACACAATAGAAGAAAACCAGATTGATAAATTACTTGATGATATCGCTTCAATCAAGGGTGTCATTGCTGATAACAAGCCGTTGATCAGGCAGATGTTGCTACCGATTCATTTTAGAATTATCACACTCCTTGCCGGTATCTCAATCATTGGCCTGTCTGCACTCTACTATTTTCTTTTGGATCAGTACGGTAGCTATGACCTGATTCCGTCATCCATGCGTAAGATTTCACTGGGGCTGGTCGTATTCGCCTATTTGACCGTTGTTGTCCTGAAAAGAGTGCTGTGGATAAAATCCCTGCAGAAGATTGACAGTTCCTATACCTTTGGGAAGCTTCTGAAGAGTATCTATTCCTATCAACTCTTGCATATCTGGACGCCTCTGATGATCGGCACGGTGTTGTTGAGTTTTTATTTTTACTATATTGAGCAGCCGAGATTCATTGTGACAGCGGTTGCTTTTGGTTTAGGCCTCGTTTACAACTCTATCGGCAGTCTGACACGCATAACCCAATATATGATTGTCGGATATTGGATGATCGTGTCGAGTGTGTTGCCATTGTTATTTGTCGATGTTTCAGCATTGATTTTCTTAGCCCTGTCTTTAGGGTGTCCAATGCTCATCTTTGTGTTAATCAGTGGGACATCTAAACAGGAACAGGAGTAACCCCTTGGCTGCTATTAATAAAATCATCCATGAGCCTGCCAGGTTACGAATTCTGACATTCCTGGTGACGAGCAATAAGGAGGCTGTCAGTTTCAATGAGCTGCAGAAAAAATTGGAATTCAGTTCGGGGAACCTTTCTCTGCAGCTGAAAAAACTTAGCTCCTCAGATTATATAAAAATTCATAAGACATTTAAAGATAACAAACCATTTACTACAGTCTCCCTGACACCAATGGGAAGCGAAGCGTTGAACCAATATGTTGATGAGATGAAAAAGCTCATCAGCAGTTTGAAGAAGTCTTAAGGCTTCTCTGGAGGATATGATGAACAAGTTTTTATTTGCCATGACAGTCTATTTTGAAACCGTGCCGGACCGCATGCGAAAAAAACGGTGGTTGGTCTGGATTGTGTTTATTGCGCTGACAGTATTTGCCGGGTTTGGACTACAACGGACAGAATTTGACATGACCCTGGAAGGCTGGTTTTCGGACAGCGATCCCATCAAAGTGGCTCTCGATGAATTCCATGCCGAGTTTGGGAGCGACGACGGTGTTTTCATTGTTTACAAACCTGCTGATGGGAATGTTTTTTCGGCAGCATCACTTAAAGCGGTACAGGGTATCCGTGAGGAACTGCTCAGTTTTCGCATGCGACTGAAGGAGGGTGAGACCTCCGCTCTGAAGCACATCGTCCGCATCAACACCCTGGTTAATGCTTCGGTTTTAACGGTTGAGGATGATTCGCTTGTCTCCAGACAGCTGGTCGGCAAGCGAATTCCGCAATCCCAACAGGAGGTTGAGCAGATCCGGACCACTGCCAATGCGCAGAAAAACTTTCCGCTGCTTTATTTTTCCAAAGATGAGCAGTACGGCGGGATCTTTATCGAAACCGATTTTGGTACTGTGCCCCTGGACAGTGAAGAGAGCAGTGCAGAAGAGGGGGAGGAGGATGAATTCGGTGAAGAGATGGAAGAAGATGAGGCGGTCATAGCGGATGGTAGTGTCGTCGTCGAACGTCCCCGTTTTAAAAGTACTGACATGAACGAATACCTGGACCTGATGGATGCAATCAATGAAGTCTTGCACAAACAGGAGTACGCGGGTCATTTGACATACTATCCCATTGGTAATGCGCCGATGATGGCTTATGGCATGGAGATCATGAATGAAATGGGACCCATGTATATGTCGATGATCCTGATCATGATGGTTCTCCTCTGGCTCCTTTTTCGCTCCCTCAGCGCTGTGGTCTGGCCTATCAGCATTGTTGTGCTGAGTACAGTCTGGGTAGTGGGGTTCACAGGTTGGCTCGGAATTACGATCACGACTTTTCTGATGTTGACCGTGATGTTGATTCTGGCGGTGGGCACGGCAGATGCAGTCCATATTATTTCCGGATATCTTTTTGCCAGGAACAATGGTGATAGTCACGGGTTGGCCCTGCATTTTGCGTATAAAAAATCTGCTTTGGCCTGCCTGTTGGCTACATTGACCACCATGATGGGGATGCTGTCGCTGACATTTACGCCGATTATGCACATTAGGGTGTGGGGGTTCATGTCAGCTGTTGGCGTTGTGCTGGCATTGGTTTTTACGATCTATCTGTTGCCGTTGATGCTGGATCTCTGGTCACCCACAACGGAAAAAGTAAATTCGCTAACTGAACCTAAAAACAAAACCAACAGACTGTTACAAGTCTTGTTGTTGATAACAGCACCGTTCAGGTGGTTGGGAAGGATGGTTGGAAGACTGATTCCCGATTTGTCATTTTACCTACAAAAGCTGCTGGACCAGATAATCCCCATCGTTGAAAAAAGTCCTGCAGCCTTTGCCGGGCTATTCTTAGCTATATTTGGGGTCTGTCTTTATGGAGCAACACTGGTTGTAGTGGATTCCAATTTGATCGAGCAGTTCAAGGAGGGTACTCTCATCCGTAAGACATATGAAATCGTAGATAGGAACATGATGGGATCCCAGAATATGGAGGTCTTTGTGGACATGGGGCGAGAGAATGCATTTCAGGATCCGGCTGTGCTGAAAACGATGGACAGGCTCCAGGAAACATTGGCCACCAAATACAGCCATCTGGTGGTCAGAACCTCATCCCTGGCGGATGTGGTAAAAGACTCCTACAAGACGCTGAACGAAGGACGCAAGGAGATGTACATCATTCCGAAAGAGCCTACTATGCTGGCCCAGACCCTGTTTCTCTTTAACAATGCCAACCCTGAAGATCGTAGAAAACTGGTGTCTGACGACTATCGCAAATCCCATATCACCGTTCAGTTGTACAATTCAGGGTCCTATGAGTACACTCGCGTATTTGACAGGATGCAAGGGGATATTGATCAGGCTTTTATAGGTTTGAAGACGGATTATCCTGAGATGGACATCTCCATTACCGGTGGTCTGGCCTTGATGATGGAGTTGTCTGACTATATCACTTTGTCCCAGGCAAAAAGTCTGGGGCTGGCCATTGTGGTCATCAGTATTATTCTGATTTTTGTATTTGGGTCTTACCGGGCAGGTTTGATCTCCATCATTCCCAATCTGATTCCGGCAACTTTAACCTTTGGTTTGCTGGGGCTGTTTTCCATACCACTGGATGCGGACACTATGGTCATCGCACCAGTAATCATTGGTGTAGCAGTGGATGATACGATCCATTTCATCACTCACTACCGGGGTGAGGTCCTGCGTGATGGTGACATAACCAGAGCTTTGAAGGACACCATCAAGGAGGTAGGGCAGGCGATCACCTTTACCTCCCTGATCCTGGGTCTGGGATTCAGCGTGATGGCTTTTTCAAACCACATGGGCACATCCAACATGGGTCGTTTTGGAACATTGGCGATCTTTATGGCACTGCTCTGTGATCTGTTTCTGCTGCCAGCCATGATCCTGATTTTCAAACCCCGTTTTATTCCAAAAAATGCGACGGCTCCTGTTAATCAACCTGTGAACTGAACAGTTTAACCTGATAAAAAAATGAAAACAAAATTGATCACACTGCTGTCCGCTCTACTATTTCTGATGGGCGGTCTGTCACTTCCAGTGGCGGGACAAACCGCCCGGGACATCATGCTGAAAGTCGAAAAAGTGACTCAGGAGTCTTCAACCTCTGCCATCCAGAAGATGAAACTCTCTACCTGTAAATACGGGAAAAAGAAGAAGAAAATCGTCTGCATTGAAAAACCACGGGTCAAGGTGATTGAAAGCATTCAAAAGGACATGGGTCCTTCCGGCAAGGATACCTATGGGGTTTCCATCATTCTCGAACCGATTGGGGAAAAGGGAATTGGCATGCTGAGCTACGACTATGATGCCGCTGATAAAGATGCGGACACCTGGCTTTATCTCTCTGCTCTGGGGAAAGTCAAGCGGATGATCTCCAGCAGCGAAGACAGCGACGAGAGCGGCAGCTTTTTCGGGACTGAATTTTCGGTTGAAGACATGGAATCCAGCAAGATCGATGATTACAAATACAAAATGATCAAACAGACAAGCTACCGGAAACGACCGGTCTGGATTGTCGAATCGGTGCCAACGCCACAGAGGATGCGAAAAACAAGGTACGGCAAAGTTGTCACCTGGGTCGACAGGGAGCGTTTTATCGTTTTGAAAGTCCATCTGTACAATCGGCATGGTAAGCCGCACAAACGTTTATCCATGAGGGATATCAAGCTGATTGATAATGTCTGGGTTGCTAGGAAAATGAGCATGAACAATCTCATCTCAAGGAGGGTGACCCACATGCGGCTCTATGCCATTGCCTTTAACATCGATGTGCCGGATGCCTTTCTGACACAAAGAACGCTGACGGATTTTGCCTTCCGTGAAAGGGAGCTGGGCAAACTACGCAAACATATTAAGTGAAACACTTTAAAGCCTGGCAAAAAAGTGTCGTCTGCCAGGCTGGATTTATAAGGTGGATTCAGCTGGTTCTGCCAGGTATCACAAATTATCGACCTTCAATAAGCAAAATGATGTGGTTTTATCTCTCCTCAAAAGAAAAAAAATGACCTCTCTGAATAACACCATTATGGGAACGGCAGTCACAAATCTTACGCGACTGGATTTTCCAAGAAAGTACGGTGCAATAGAGCTGGATCGATTGATCATGAATTCAGGGGGTGCCTTTCCGTTGGTGATGGTTAACCTGGTATTGGGGGCTGTAACCTGCGCTGGAAAACTCAGCCTGGTAGTAGAATATGCAGAAGAAAAAATGGATACAAAAACTGCGGAAAAAATAAAAGAAATTGCAATAGAATTCATGACGAACTAATTAGACAGGAAACTGTTATCAACTCCATTGAAGACACGAATCGATTAAATCAATGAAACAGCTTATTTTATTAGGGTTTTTCCTGGTTCTCTGCAGCCCGGTGTTTGCCTTGGACAGTGCCGATGCCGGCAAATCGGAGTCGGAGATTTCTGAAGCAGCCGCTAGTTTTGATTCAGAAGAGCAATTCGATGAAAATGATGAATTCGGTGAGGAAAGTGAATTCGGGGAAGAGGCCGACCTGGGACAAAAGGAGATGTCGCTGGTTTCTCAGCTTCTTTCACCGGCCCGGTTCACTTTAACCCATGGGGTATCATACAAGACTGTGGAACCGATAAAAATCATGAACAATCGCTCTTCTCTGCGGTTGGAATACGCCAAACTCTTTGGTGACACCTTTTTTGTGCAGGTGGATACCAAGGTAAATGTCTATTGGGGCGACGATCATCGGTCCAGGGAAGAGGATCTGCGGTTGGAGACCAATACCCGTGAAGCCTTTCTGCAGATGAGTTTCGGCAATACCAGTTTTAAGCTGGGACGACAGATCCTGATCTGGGGCGAGTCTGACGGGGGTGCGATCACCGATGTGATCAGCCCCAGAGATTATTCAGAACTGTTTTTTATTCCACTGGAGGAGTCTCGTATCGGTCAGCCCTTGCTGGTGATTGATCAGTTTACGGATATTGGAGACTGGAGTTTGTTTTATATTCCTGAGCCGGAGTTTAACCAGTATCCCGCAGAGGGCACTGGATACTATTACGATCCCCTTGCCGGGCAAGCGGAACTCCTGACAGACTCTTACAAGCAGAGCAAGGCCGAATATGGTTTGCGCTGGAAGAAAACCTTTGGTAAGAGTGATGTGGCGCTGATGGGCGCCAACCTGCTGGAAAATGATTATGTCTACCGCCTGGATGGATTCTCCCTCACCAGCGGTAAAAGTCTCTTCACCAAAACCAGGCAGAGATTTTCCATGGTAGGACTGGCCTTCAACTACGCCAGAGGCAATTTTCTCTATAAAGGTGAGATCGCTCAAAAATCCGACCGCTCATTTAATGATGCGTCTTACCAGATCATCAAAAAAAATGTACGGGATACAGCAATCGGGTTCGAATATACCTCCGGCAGCTCGTACACCATGAGCCTTGAGGCGGTCAACAGCCATGTTGGGGATTGGGAAGATACGTTACAGGGGACACCCGAGAACACAGATTCAATTGTATTTGTCTGGAGCAAGGACTTTTTTAACGATGATCTCTCATTCAGCTGGATGAGCAGTTACAGCACCCCATATGAAAGCGTGTTCCACAGCCTGAGAACTTCCTATAAATTGAATGATAATGTCACCTTTGAATTTGATGCCTTTCACCCGGACATCCGCTCCAGTGGTGGGGCATACTGGATTTATAGAGATCAAAAACAATTGGCCCTCAGAGCCCTGCTTCAGTTTTAGGTTTCATCGGGTGGCATTTTAATTCGTGAATCCTGGCGCCGGCCTAAAAGCATTGTAACTATTCAGCACGCGCCCCGGTTCTGGCAATGGGGAGCATTGATACGGGTGCTGTCCCCTTGAAACAGAGCTGAAAAATATTTTGCTGAAACCATTCGCTATCGACAAAAGGTTGTAGAGAGTGCTAAATTTTAGGCGGACATAGCAGACTGAGAATTGCAGGCAATGAAACAGAAATAGTTATATGTAAAATTGAAATGAATGATATATCTGAACAACAGTTTGAGATCAGCGGGGAGTATATTGAACTGATTAAATTGCTGAAAGCGACCGGAATCTGCCAGACAGGTGGACATGCCAAAATAGTTGTCACCGACGGCGAAGTGAAATTGAATGGTGAACAGGAAACACGGAAAAAAAGGAAAATCAGGAAAGGAGATTGTGTCGAATTTGAAAACCACCGGATAAAGGTTGTTTAACTTTTAAAACAGGTCAGATAAAAAGCTCTCTGGTACTAGTGACAGTAGGCTAATTCAAAGGGGAAAAATGGACGATCGTTTGTACCAGCAGGCAAAACAGCTTATTTGTGAAACTTTGGAGGTTGGCGCAGAGGAGTTGCAGGATGCAACGCATTTTGTTGATGACCTGGGAATCGATTCAATTTTAATTATTGAGCTGAAGACCCTGTTCGAGGAGAAATATGATATCGCCATTGATAAGGAGGATCTGAAAGATCTCAATAGCCTGAACGATATTATGACCTATTTGACCGAACGGAACGTGCCTGCGTTGGTTTAGGTTAAATCATGCGAATTTCAAAGAGTGTCTCACTGCAAACACAATTTCGAATTGAGCAGGCCCTTTTTAAGGGGTTATTCTTTTTCTGCCGCTCGATCCCCGCCAGTTGGGTTCTTGGGGTTGGAAAAGGGATCGGTACTCTTGCCTGGAAACTCAAAGCAAGGCGGAAGGTGGTCTTAAAAAACCTGAGCCTGGCGTTTAAGGAAAAATACGGCAAAAAGGAAACAGCAGAAATTGCTCTGAAATGCTATCAGCATTTTGGGCGTGAAATGATGCGGGTTCTGATCCTTGATCAGGAAGCAAAAAAGCCCATGGAGAGCTGGATTGATATTGAGGGGTTGGATCTGCTTCAGAATCGCGAGCAAAAAGGAGGCATCCTGGTTGGGGGACACATCGGGTGCTGGGAGATTGCCAATTTTGTATTGCCGAAATTGGGAGAAGAGGTCACGGTTTTCACCGGAACACATGCGAACAAACTGGCCGACAAATGGCTCAATGAGATCAGATCCAAGGCTGGGACCATCACCGCAGGCGCCGGGGACGACCGGACCGAGTTGTTTGCGACTGCAAAAAAAAGCCTGGTCGCCATCGTGGGCGATCAATCCCCACCCAAAGCGCCCATTATGATCAGCTTCTTTGACCGACCGACTGATGCTGCCCAGGGACCCGCCCTGCTTTCCCTGTTAAATAAGGTTGATTTTTTCTATTTCTCCTGTCTCAAAAATGGCGACCGTATGAAAGTCAGGATTCAGAAGGTGGAATTTGAGAAGGCCGAGACTCGCAAAGAGAGTGTCAAGAGGCTGACTCAGGCTTATTTCGCTGTCTTAGAGGGGGAAATCAGGAAGCATCCGGAACAGTACTTCTGGATGCACAAGCGTTGGAAGCACAGTCCGGATGTGAATTACGGGGAGATGGATGCCCTATTTTGACGGGATTGCCAGGATCCCTCCATAGGGCCATTGCACTTGATCTTCAACTGCTGGATAGACCTCAAATCTTTCAAAACCGGCTCTTTTTAAAGAAAGCTCCCATTCTCCCAACGTTAGATAGCCGATATTTTCCCGAAACCCCGGTTCCAATCTGGCTTTGTTGTAACTTTGAAAGGTGGACTGCAGGTACTCAAACAGAAAGAAGTGTCTGGGTTCAGTCCTGAAAGCCATGGTGAAAACCAGAAAACCGTCCGGTTTCAAGATCCTGTTGAACAGTTTGAGGGTTTTATCCAGGTCGACCACATCGTAGAGCACGTGTTCCAGAATGATCACATCGAGGGAAGCGTCCCGGGTGAAAGAACTGCCATTCAAAGTGAGACTGTCCAGATTGGCGGTCTTGAAGACAAATCGATCAAAAATCGAACCTGGAAGTTGATCTCTGAGAACTTCCCTGCCCATTTTAATCAGGCTTAAGCTGATATCAGTGAAATAGTATTGGTCGATTTTTTCCAGTACCGACATAAAATCCGGATCACCCAATCCATCCCTGAGGATCGACCCGATCCCGGCTCCCCCTTCAAACACAGTGATGGCTTTACCCGAGGCCGCTTTTTCGCCCAAAGCTCTTAAAACCAGCTGATGGCAAGGTTGTTTGACTCTGGCATTTAACATCAGGTCCTCCCAGAGTTTCATGGCCTGCCGGAAGTTATCGTTTGCCAGTGTCAGTAACGCATCCTCGCCCTTAAAAAGTACTTGATCGGCTACATCCCTGATGTTCCTTAAAATTCCAAAGAAATTCCGTTTATCCGGGTTTTGATCCAGGAAAAGGTTCAGTTGTGCATCACCCGGGTCCTCATCTTCTATCGGTTGCACCATCGAGAGGAGGCCATTGTCCGTGATAACCAGATCCCCTGTATCCAGAAAGTACTCAATCATTTTTCGCGTAAAATGAAAGGCTGTCAGGGAAGGATGAAAATCTAGGTCAGTTATTTCCTGATAGGATTTCGCTTCAATTAAGCCGGTTTTTACAAAATGCCAGTTAAATATCTGCTTCACAATAATGGAGACATATTGACGGTAGGTCTCAATCTCCCTGGTAAATTCATCATTGTAAACGTCAAATAAATTAATTCCAGTTATACTTTCTGCCATGGGCTTTTCCAGTTATTCATTCAGTGGTTTTTTTAAACCTATCAATAACTGAAATTGCGAATTCCGTATAGAGAAAGTATACCCGAAAAAAAGTTCGATGAACGAATGACAAAGGGTCTGCAGAGACGGGTTAAACACAACGGGATCCCTCGCTCCAGGCGCATGGCGTAACTCCTATAATAAGTTGATATATCAACCGAATATTTCTTTCGCTAAGGGTCGGCTCATAAATTAGTCGAGTGTTTCTCATTGGCGTCAAAGAAACACGTCGCCATCACATTCTGTTTGCAAAATGTCCAGTGTTTTGAGGCTTTTGCAAATAGATTATGTGAAGCTATTTATGAACGATCCCTAAGAAGGCCAGAATCCGTTATCAAACCAGATTTTTTCTTTTAATTCACTGTCCAATTCAAATAAAATATCATAATGTCCTTTTTCCCAGTCGGCTAACCATTGATAGAATTTTTTCTCTTCCGGTATAGTCGATTGTTTGGCTCTCTCTGTATAGACAGCTATGGCTCGCGTCTCCATATCAATTGCCGAGGAGATGGCTGCGGCCTCATAACTGGCAGCTGAAATGTTTTCTTTGATTTTGGTTGATAATATTTCAGAAACCGTGGTTCCAGAGGCTTTTGGCAATTTTATAATTTTAAAAGCCTGATTCTGTGAGTAATAAGCGAACTGTTCAGACAAGACTTTTAAGTGTTCATCCTCTTCATCAGCCATTATTTCAAAAATTTGTTTCACGTCGGGGTCTTTCGTTTGGCTGGCAACTTTTAGGTAGAAAGCTTTACCTCTTCTTTCCAATAAAATAGCTGTTTTTAAAATCTCAATTGTAATGTTTTCTTCCATGGGACTCCATTTAAAAGTTTTTTGAAAACATCAGCTGTTGTTCAGAAATACTAATTGAAAACGCTCTTTACTGCCTGGAAAACGCGATCTCTGCTGCTGCGTATCCGATAGTCGTCTGCCTGGTCAATCCATTGGATGACGCCGTTCTCGTCAACGAGCAGTGTTGTTGGGATCGCCATCGCCTTGAATGACGGCGTAAGTGCGAGAGGAATCCCGAACAGCATGAATTTTCCTGTAGTGAATCCAAATGCTTTGTGGTGCTCAACACCGTATTGCCTGATGACTTCGAGCTTCGGATCCGCCAATAATTTCACACTCAGGTTATCACGCTCCTTGTGTATGGCAGTCTCCTCCACGCTGTCCTTGCTCAATGCAATTACGCTGACGTCGTATTTTTCCAAGTCTGATTGCATGTCATTGAAGCACCGTAACTCGGCGCAACAATAGGGTCACCAGCCGCCACGAAAAAACTTCAGCAAGATACGCTTGCCAGCCAGCTCATCTGTGTGAAATCCGACTCCTTCCGATGTTACCGCTGCAAATGGTAATAACTGATCGCAGACCTTAACTTTTAGATCGCCGAGCGGTGTCTTTCGTTGTGACAGTAGCCACAAAAACGCGGGTCCCATCATCAGGGCAACGGCCGCAGGGGTGATCACAGCCGCACCAGCTGACCCGGTACTCTGATAGCTCCAAACGATGGCAGAGAATGCCAGGCCGATCCCGACACATTGCAGGAAGACCGAACCTGATGGCCGCTCGGGCACCCTGCCACCAGGGATCTTCCCGAGATATACACCCCAGGTGCCCATGACCGCCATGAAACTGGCCGCAGACATACTCACAGCGATGATGTTCATTATTTTCTCCTTTTCTGGTGAAGGCTTATTGATTCTGAAACAATTTATGGTCTGCATGAGTCGGGCCAATATAAAACATCGCTCATAGCGCCTATAATTGTTGATCTAATCCCTTTCTGAGGTGTTTGGGAACCGTGCCGAGTTTACTGCACTAAATTATAGTTGATTCTGATTACTCTTTAGTCAACTTCCTGTTCATATGGCAACATCACATTAAACGTCGCTCCGCCTTCCGGGTTGTTTTCTGCCCATATTTTACCATGGTGGCCCTCAATTATCTCTCTGCAGATAGACAAGCCTAATCCGGTTCCACCTGCGCCTGTGTTTGTCTTGCTACTTTGAATGAATTTATCAAAAATGGATTCCAGTTCATCCGCTGGAATACCAAACCCTTCATCTCGTACGGAAACTAATAAGGCGGGGATGATAGAATTATCTGTTAAGATCTTTCCGGGAGGTAAGTGTTTTGAATCAAATGAAATTTTGATTTTTTTACTATCTTCAGAGAATTTAATTGAATTTGACAATAGATTTTGAATAACTTGAGCGATTACGTCACTATCACAAATGCATGTTGTTATAACATTCGGTTTATCAATTACCACCGAGATCCCTTTCGTCTCAAGCTGCGGTATTATTTTACTGACCTCTTCATTGACAATTTCCAGAAAATCGTTTTCTTGATAATTATACTCCTTCTTACCTGCTTCCAGTTTTGAGAGATCAAGCAGGTTATTCAGTAGAATCATCATGCGATTACCTGCAAAGGTAACTTTTTCAAAGCATTCCAGAGTTCTATCTTTCGTGGTGTTAAATCGTTTGGTAACGTTCAAAAGGTGTGGCATTTGTAGGATTTGATTTCATCACGACATTCCGTTATGAGTTTTTTTACACCAATAAAAAAATTCTAATGAAAGAGGTCGTGATGAAACGTAAGGTAAATAT
>Ga0257125_1002123_pt1 | contig 17257 bp, 12 predicted proteins | sample SI106_200metaG_FD_190183 | JGI IMG/M metagenome (GOLD analysis project Ga0257125, IMG submission 190183) | Marine microbial communities from Saanich Inlet, British Columbia, Canada - SI106_200 | ecosystem: Environmental > Aquatic > Marine > Inlet | place: Canada: British Columbia | collected...
GATGACGTACGGGAGTAGTGCGGGATAACGTGGGATGTGAGAATGACGGGAGGGAAGATGGATCCCCGCCTGCGCGGGGATGACGTACGGGAGTAGTGCGGGGATGACGTACGGGAGTAGTGCGGGGATGACGTGGGATGTGAGAATGACGTGAGGGAAGATGGATCCCCGCCTGCGCGGGGATGACGTATGGGAGTAGTGCGGGATAACGTGGGATGTGAGAATGACGGGAGGGAAGATGGATCCCCGCCTGCGCGGGGATGACGTACGGGAGTAGTGCGGGGATGACGTGGGATGTGAGAATGACGTGAGGGAAGATGGATCCCCGCCTGCGCGGGGATGACGTAGTGGTTAGATTTCAGGGGTTGGAGAGGGTTCTTCTGTTGTTGGAGTAGGTGTTGGTTCTTCTGGGGTTGGCTCTGGAATGTCTGGGCCTGCGTTGTCTGGTAGTTCAACTGGTTCGGCTGGTGAAGGAAGTGGAGTAGGGGTAACTAGCTGGATGTCTTCTGGAGCCTGTTGATTGGATTCTGGAGCGTTTGGGTCTGTTGGTGCAGCTGCTGCTGGAACCATTTTTTCTAGCTCTTTAAGCTCGTCTTGGGCTTTTTGGTAGTCTTCTGTATTAGGGTCTAGGAGCTGGACAACAATTCTCATTTCTGCCAAAGCTAGTGAGTAACTTTCTTTGGCAATGTAGGCGGAAGCAAGGTTGTAGTGGGCGTTGGGCCAGTCTGATTTTCTTTCTATGGCTTGCTCGAATAGTTTTACGGCTCCGTCGTAGTCTTTTAAGGTTAGTAAAACTCCACCTAGGTCTAGTCTTAGAGTAGGATTGGTAGGATCTAGTCTAATAGCTTGAGAGTATGAAGCTATGGCCCAGTCTGGCGCACCTTCTGCAAAGTTGATTAGTTGGCGGTATGTACTGGCTAGGTTTTCCCAGACTACCACGCTACCTGGATTTAGCTGGGTGGCGTTTTTGGCTTCTCTAATAGCTTGTTCTACTAGTTGGGTAAGGTCTTGTTTGTCTTGGTCTGACATATCTTCTCTTTGAGCTAAAGAGTTAGCTAAGGCTAGAGAGGTTTGGGCAAAGTTGATACGGTAGGAAGGGTTGGTTGGGTCTAGGGTGTAGGCTTTGGATTGGTGATTGTAAGAGGTAACAGCTTCTGTATTTAAGGTATCAATGGCTTTCTTGGTTTCAATAGCAGCAGCATAAATACGACCGGAAAAGAACCAGAAGAAGCCTAGAAGGACGACTGTGGAAGCGGAGTAAACCCAAGGTAGAATGGCGTTGGCTTTGGTAGAGGTGAGGCCATCTTTTGGTGCAGCAACTAGGTTGATGACTACATCTTTAATTTTCTTATGGTCTTGAAGTTTTAAATTCATGGTAACCAGGGTTAGGGCTATGAAGCTAAGAGTTAGGAGCACTGGACTAGAGGGAACTAATGCAAAGACTATAAAGGAGGAGATAAGGATAAGATTACTAAAAACGGAGAACGGGTCTTTTTTGGTAAGGCCTTGAAGGCTGTTTTTGCTGGTAGTATAGGTTCTCATGGTGGAAAAGATGAAGGAAAGAAGACCTAAGAGGCCAGTTGTAGTTAGAATGGTTAAAAATTCATTGGATGAGTTGGAGAAACGAACGTTCCATAAAGGGGTGAAGTTTAGATTAATTGGTCTTAGTCTAGTGAAGGCGGTAAGGAAGGTGCCTGGGCCGGTGCCTAGGAAGGCAGTGCGCCAGTTTTTGAATATGTCGACGGCTATGGACCAGCCGGCAGAGAGAGGTAAGAGAGTTAAGCTAGCCTCTGGAGTAGAAGGTAAAAGGAAGTTAATTTGGAAAATACTAGCTACAATAAAGACGGTAGCGGCAGCAAAGGTTAAGAGTTTGGCAAGAGTTTGTTTGGTTTTAAGGCCTAAGTAGATAACGGCGGGGATTAAAGGTAGGGTTAGAGTAAGTAGAGGTAGTGGGCCACCAACTGGATTGAATATTTTAGATTGCATGAAGGCTGGACCGGCCATATTTTCTGCCAAACCTAAGGCTTGGTAGATGGCAAAGAGACTAGCAATGAAGGTGGAGGTTAGAAGAGAATAGGCGGTGGTTCGGATTACGAAGGTGTTTTTCTGGCTAGAGGTGGTGGTTAAAAAGATAACTACCAAAGCGGCTATAAGTGATGTTTGGCCAAAAAGACTTTGAGTGGTGTTGGGAGCTTGAACAATGGAGGATACAATGTAAATACCAACTAGGGCTAAAAGTGGGCCACTGGCGGGGGAAAGAGTAAGTTGAAGTCGGCGACGGGTGATAGTTCTTAAAGAAAAGGCAATTAAACTAACGGAAGCGAGTACATATAGAAGGAAGCGTTTGTTGAAGGAGAAGAAGTCTGGGGTAATGGTGAGGAAGAACAAAGGAATTAGAAAAGCTGTTAGAGGAAGGATGAACTTTAGGGTCTGGGTAGCAACTTTGTCTAGAGTTTGTCTCATATGTTTTTATAATAGGGAATTAAGAGGAAAGAGTCAAGGGGTAATTATGTAGTAGTTTATGGTTAAGTCTATATCTGATGGTGTGGAGACGGCTAATGTGAACTGACCCTGGCCTTTGGCCTTAACAAATAAGCTGGCGTTGGTTTGGCTTTCTGGAATTAGATAGATGTAGGAGGTGCTGGTGATTCTTGAGTCTTTTATTAACACCTCTGTTTCGCCAGCAGGAACAAGGGCGGTAGTGGTGAAGGAGTTGGAGTTTAGCTCACCAGAGACTGTGCTGGCTACTGCATCTTGTGGGGCGGCTAAGATAAGGTCGGAGCTGGCTATGGCCTGCTGATCTGGTAGTAGGTTTAAAGGATTAATGGATTCAGGTAGGGTAATAGGTTGGCCTTGGCTTAAGCCTTGGGCGGTCTCTAGGTCCTTTTGAGCTTGAGCTAAAGCACTGGGATTGGTGTTGCTAACGGCTGTTAAGATTTGGGCACGTAAGATATAGGGGTTTGGATTTCTGGGTTCTTGATTAATAGCTTGGGTAGTGAAGCTTAAGCTTTGATCTAGGTTTTGCATAATCTGACTTTTTTGGTCTTCTGTTTGGTTGCTTGCTTTAGCTAGGGTAAAGGCTTTGTCTAGGTAGTTTTGGGCTAGGTTGATGAGTTCTGGGGTTGTTTTTAGGGCTTGAGCTGTGGGTGTTGCAGGGTTTGGTTGGTTTTCTTGGGCTAGTTCACCTGTGGGGAGTGGAGAAAGATAGGTGCCGGTGGGGTTTTTCTGGCTATTTTGACCAATAACAGTAATGGTGGTAATAACACCAAAGGCTACTAAGGCGCTATAGGCGGTAAAGGTAAAGAATTTCTTGGTGATATTTTTACCTTGGTGGTGATTTTTGGTGGTGGTGCAGGACTCTATGGTCATGATTTAAGTATACATTTTTTTAGTAGGGAGTGCAGATGTTGTCTGGGTTGCTACAGGCACCTTCGCAACTTGTTTCGGGCCAAGGGAAGGTGGGGCTACAGTTTTTATCTATTGGCAGTTCGGTGCAGTTATTGAGGCTAGAACAGTAGTAATAAGGTACGGGCGATGGTGTTGGTGTTGCGGTAGGAGTTGGAGTTGGTGAGGCTGTAGGAGTTGGTGTGCCGGTAGGCACAAATGAATCATAGTATATAGAACAGTCATGGCTAGGGTCTTCTACAATGTTGGGAGATTTTGCATGATAGCAGTTGAAGCTATCTATGCCTTCAGGCAGCTCTATGCCTGTGGGTTGAGTATATTTGAGTTTGGTGTAAGCAATGAAGTTTTGAGGACAGACAGCCGGCACCGCAACTAGTTCGTAAGGAGTGGAAGTTGAAGGATCACAAGGAATTTCTTTTATGTATGGGTCTAGCTCGTTGCTATCACAGTTGTTAATTTGTTCTTGAGTAGGGTAACAGGAGTAATCTGAGTAGTAATTCTCAAAAGCCAGGCTAAGGTTTTCTAGGTCTTCTTTCCTTCTAGCGTCGTAGGCCTTGTTGATACTGGCTTTTGGATTTATGACAAGTAGGGCTAGTAGAATTAAAATGGTAAGAACACCCACAACTACAATTAACTCCATGAAAGTGAAACCCTGCCTGCCGGTTGGTGGAGTTTTTTTACGGTTCATACTTTTAGTATATAGTAGGAAGTAATGTTGGGGAAGCTGGGGGCAAGCTTAGTAGACTTTGTTTATCCTTTGACTTGTGTGGGGTGTGGGAAGATGGGAGTAGATTTTTGTTCTATATGTAAACAAGAGTTGGAGAAAGTGGAACAAATTTGCCCTATGTGTGGCAAAGAAAATATTGGTGGCAGTGTACATAAAATGTGTGCTAAAAAACTGGGAATAGATGGATTAACAGCTGTGTATACACATGATGAGAAGGTGATGAGTGGATTAATTTATAGAGTGAAGTTTGAATTTAATAAAGAGTTGTTGAAAAAGTTTGTAGGACTATTGGATTTTGAGGTGGGTAAGCGGTTTGATATGGTGGTGCCTGTGCCACTGAGTATATATAGAAGGAACTGGCGAGGATTTAACCAAGCCAAGGTAATTGCCAATGAGGCGGGTGGTCAGCTATCCCGACCTAGGGTTGAGGGTGGAAGACCAAACTTACTGGTGGTTGAGTGTTTGAAGCGAGTGAGAAATACAAAACAACAGTCGAAGATAAAGGATAGAAAAAGTAGGCTTGAGAATGTAAGAGGGATTTTTGAGATTACTAGTGATGTGGAAGGGAAGATTGTTTTACTGGTAGATGATGTGTTTACTAGTGGGGCTACAATGCGTGAGGCAACTAAGGTGTTGAAACGGGCTGGAGCTAAATTTGTGTGGGGGTTGGTATTGGCAAGAAGAGTGTAAAATAATGGGAATATGGAGACGAAGGTAATGGACCTGAAGATAAGTGAGGCCTTGGTATCGGCTGGTTTGACCGCGGGTGAAAAAGTGAAAAAGATATATTACAAGGGAGATTTAGGTCTTTTAGATAACAAGAAGATAAAGTTGGCTATTGTGGGTAGTAGAAAAATGACTGACTATGGTAGGCGAGTAATTGAACAAATGGTGCCTGTTTTGGTGCAAGCTGGGGTGGTAATTGTGTCTGGATATATGTATGGGGTGGATCAGGCATCGCATGAGAATTGTTTGGATTGTGGGGGTGAAACAATTGCAGTGTTGGGTTGGGGAATTGATAGGGAGCTGTCTATAGAGGATGAAAGACTGTATGAAAAATTTAAAAAAGGGAGAAGTTTGATAATGAGTGAGTATTACGGTAAGGCCATGGCAGAGAGGTATTATTTTGTGCAGCGAAACAGAATTGTTGTGGGTATAAGTGATGCAGTATTGGTGGTGGAGGCGGCGGAGAAATCGGGTACTATGACCAGCGTGCGCTGGGCCAAGAAAATGAATAAACCGGTTTTGTGTGTACCAGGGCAGATTACCAGTAAGGTAAGTGAAGGAGTAAATGGACTTTTGAAGTCTGGGGAAGCTAAAATGGTAACAGGTGTGGATGATATTTTGAAGGCTTTAAACTTGGCGCCAGGGCAGATGGAAATAGATTTAGGGGTGCGACCCCTAATAGGGGTCGCACCCCTAGTGCTGATGTTGGAGGAGGAGCCTGAAGGGATGGAGGTAGATAGGTTGGCTAAACTGGTGAAAAAGCCTGCTAGCGCTGTTATGGCAGAGCTGACTAAACTAGAAATTTTAGGGCAGGTGGAACAAAGAGGTGGAAAGTTTTTTTTAAAAAACATCTGATATAGTTTAAGTTATGTTGGTAAGAGTTGGGAGTGTGGCACATGTGGGGCTTGAGAGTATTGGAATAGAGGTAGAGGTAGATGTGGCCAGTAAGGGTTTTCCTGGGTTTAATATTGTGGGTTTGGCAAATAAGGCGGTAGATGAGGCAAAGGAACGAGTGAAAACGGCTATTACAAATTCGGGGATGATGTTTCCAGATAAGAGAATTACGGTAAATTTGGCACCTGCAGACATACCCAAAGAAGGGTCGGCTTATGATTTGCCTATGGCGGTGGGGATTTTGGTGGCATCTGGGGCAGTGGGGTGGAGTAAGGAAGATGAAAAAGCAGTCTATTACGGTGAGCTGGGGTTAGATGGCAAGATGAGACATACAAAAGGGGGTTTGTTGGTAGGGTTGTGGGCGAAGAAAAATGGGATAAGTCAAGTGTTTGTGCCAGTAGAGTCGGCCAATGGGGTGGCGGTGGTAAGTAATGTAGAGGTAAAACCGGTAAGAAACTTGGTGCAGTTGGTGGAGCATTTTAGTGGTGATAAGAAAATTAAGAGCTTGAATAATATTAGATCAGCTGATTTAATTGCGGCGGCAGATGTGGATTTTGATATGTGTGAGGTAATTGGCCAAGAACAAGCCAAAAGAGCCTTAGAAATTGCAGCTACTGGTGGGCACAATGTTTTAATGGTTGGCCCGCCTGGGTCTGGTAAAACTATGTTGGCTAAGGCTTTGCCTGGGATCTTGCCGTTATTGTCTGAGGAGGAAAGCATGGAGGTAAGTAGAATTTACTCTGTAATGGGACTTTTGGGGCCAGGGGAAGCCTTGGTGCGCAGGCGGTCTTTTAGATCACCCCACCACTCTACTAGCATGGCAGGGCTAATTGGTGGAGGAAGCAAACCAAAGCCAGGGGAGGTGAGTATGGCTCATTTGGGAGTATTGTTTTTAGACGAAATGGCAGAGTTTCCGCGAGGAGTAATGGAAGCAATGCGCCAACCCATGGAAGATGGTTGGGTAACAATTAGTAGATCCATAGGCAGGGTGAAGTATCCGGCAGATTTTATGTTGGTAGGGTCGGTTAATCCATGCCCGTGTGGTTTTTTTGGCCATCCTAAGCAAGAATGTAAATGCAGTTTTAGACAGGTGGCTAAATATAAACAAAAGATTTCCGGGCCAATTTTAGATAGGATTGATTTACATGTTTCTGTTCCAGCGGTAGAAATTAAGAAACTGACTATTTCTGATAATAAAGGGGCTTTAAAATCTAGCCAGATTAGAAAAAAAGTAATGCGAGTAAGGGAAAGACAAAACAAGCGATTTCTGAAAGACAAGATGTATACCAATGCACAGATGAAGAACAAACAGGTGAAAAAGTACTGTATTTTGAATACCGATGCTGAACGGATGATGAGGATTGCGGCAGAGAAGTTTTCTTTGTCTGCCAGGGGTTACTTTAGGTTGTTGAAGGTTAGTAGAACAATTGCAGATTTGGATGACGCGGAAAATATAGAAGAAAGGCATGTGGCAGAGGCGTTGCAGTATAGGATTAAGGTGTTTTAGCTTTGTGAGGGTTTAACCCTTCGGAGGGTTAAACCCTCCAGATTATGAAAAAGTTTAATAAACAGACGGGGAGGAAGGGGGAGCTGGAGGCGAAGAAGTTGTTGCGGAAGAAGGGGTATAAAATTTTGGAAATGAATTGGGGAAGTAAGTGGGGTGAGGTGGATTTGGTGTGTATAGATTCTGGACAAGCCAGAATGACGACGAGGCGAGGCGGGGAGACGGTGGTTTTTGTGGAGGTAAAGGCGAAGACTGGTGATGGTTATGGAGCGCCGTGGCAGATGGTGGGTAGGCGGAAGTTGGATCAGGTTAAACGAATAGGAGAAATGTATTTAGCTGAGAAAGGTTGGCAAGACAAGCCTTGCCGAATTGATGTGGTGGGGGTGGTGTTTAACAGGGCTGGTAAAGTGGTTAATATTAACCACTACGAAAATGTGTGTTAAGTAGGGGTGCGACCCCTATTAGGGGTGCGACCCCTATTGTGGTTTGGTGTATATTTATATTAATGCCTGCTAAATATACTCGGCGTGAGTTTGTTGAAGGTATGCCTCAGCATATATTTAATCGCGGTGTTGAAAAAAGAAAGATCTTTTTGGATGATTCGGATTACAGTATTTTTAAGTATTATTTGGGTATATATTTATTGCCGATAGAGATACTAAAGAAGAAGTATATTAATTTACCTCTGAGACTTATTCAGACAAACTTAAATAAACAATTGGATCTTCAGACGTATTGTTTGATGCCTAATCATTTTCACTTAGATATTATTCCTATGAATCAGGAAGTGATTCCTAAATTTATGCGGCAAATGACAAACGCCTATACAGAGTATTTTAATAAGAAATATGACCGGGTTGGACCACTATTGCAGGGAAGATATAAATCTATTTTGTTGGATTCAGAGGAGTGTGCTGTTCATGTTCATAGGTATATTCATTTGAATCCACTTAGAGCTGGCTTGGTTAAAAGTTTAGGTGGTTGGACTTGGTCTAGTTATGGTGAATATAAAAGTTTGGGTAAGTCTGGCGATGATCTTTGTGTAAGGAACAGAATTTTGAGTAGGTTTAGAGATTTCTCTGATTACAAAAAGTTTTTGCTATCTGAGATTAGTGAAAGAGAAGACTTAAAGGTTCTTGAGATCGATTAGGGGTGCGACCCCTATTAGGGGTGCGACCCCTAATTGAAGAGGAGGGCGCCCATGGTGTAGTCGACTTTTATTTGTTGGGCTGTGAGAGCGTAGTTGTAGATTTTGATGTCGTCTATTTGGCCGTTGAAGTAATCTTGTAAAGTTGCTCCACTATCTCCGACTCCGAGATATGAACCTCGACCTGAGCTAACTGCACCAGAGTCTGCCACAGATGTGACAAATTTCCCATCGAGGTAATATGACAAATTGGTGTTGTCCCAGGTCATTAATACGTGATGCCAATTGCCATCATCAGGGACGTTGTCGGTTCCTACCGAAACACTACAACCACTTCCATCAGCGCATAGGTACATAGCGGTTGAGTTGCCAATTCCAAGCAAAGTGCTGTCAAGTGCAATGATTCTGGCGGTGGTATCGGTGGTTTTAATCCAAGTTGAGATAGTCCCGCCTTGTGAGTAGTTAGGCTCTGAAGTGAGGGTGACATAGTCGTCGGTGCCGTCGAAGGAGAGGCTGGCATTGCGCTTGCCGGTGGTGCCGTTGTTCCAGGCTTCTGAGCCTGTGCCGGAACTGCAGGTTCCGGCGGTGGTGTTGGTGCCGGTGGCACCAATGGTGATGGTGCCGTTGTTGGTATTGCCGGAGGAATCGTAAGCTGTTGTGCCTTGGCACTCATCTAGCTTCCAGTGACCAACGGGTGCACCACGGTTGTAGTCCCAAGCTATTTGAGCTTGGGTGCGGGCGTAGTTGTAGATGCGGACGTCATCGATGGAGCCGTTAAGAGTATAGCTTGAACTGTAATATCCTCCAATGTGTAATGGGTTATTATTCGTTGATAGGCTGGTTGAATAGGAGTTAGAGTTATCAAGTCCTCCATCGATATATAGTTTAATATTGGTTTTGTCGTAGGTAGCAGCTATGTGGTGCCAGTTGCCGTCGTTAACTGTTGTGTTTCCGGTTAGTTGTCCAGATCCTTCAGATGCTGATTGGTTTAGTCTGATGACTGGTACAGTTGTGCTTGATTTAAGGTGGATCTGATAAGTTCCTTGAGTACCTGAGAAATCTCCCTTGTATATTAGGCCTTCATTGTCTCCAGATGTGGTCTTTACCCAGACAGACATAGTTAAACTATCAGTGACGTCCAGTGAGCTGTCTGTGGCGTCTGTTACTGACACGTAGTCACTGGATCCATCTAAGTTAAGAGCAGAGCCGTATTTGCCTGGAACCCAAGAGGACTCGGTTATGGAAGTGAGAGTGCCGGTAAAGCCGTTACCGGATGAGTCATAGGTGGAGGTGGTGCCGGTGTTTTCATCCATTTTCCATTCTGCTACAGGGGGGGAGCAGGTGGAGGTGTCGCCTGGGACGCAGTAGGATCTGTCACTTGAGTTGTCTGCAGTGGTGCCGTCGGCGGCGGTGGAAGTGGCGCCCATGACCATGGCGGCGCCGTGGTTGTAGTCTATTAAGATTTCTTCTTGGGTGAGGGCGGTGTTGTAGATTTTGACTTCGTCGATGAGGCCGTTGAAGAAATAAGTGTTGCTATTAATTGAACCTCTGCCTATGTATAAATCATTGGTGCCGGTGTCGATAGCGCCGCCTTCGTCTGCTTGGGTATTGTCTAGTATGCCGTCGATGTATATTTTTTGGTTGTGGCCGTCGTAGGTATAGGTGATGTGGTGCCAGGTATCACGCGAAACGACATTAGTTGAATTGAACTGAGTTAGTCCTGTGAACTGCATTAAAAGTAAGTTGCTGGCGTTAACGACGAGTAATCTGTTGGTATTAGTAACGGTTGTTCCTCCAATCTTTTCGACAATACCGTTATAACCATTGGTGCCGTCACCAGTGACATTTATCCAGGTAGAAAAAGTAACGTTACTGGTTTTGATTGAGTTGTCATTGGGGACGGTTACGAAATCTCCTGCGTCAAAACTTAGAGCTTTGCCGAATTTGCCGGCGTTGGACCAGGAGGGGGCGGAGGTGCCGACGCCAAGAGAGCCATTTATGGCAGTGCCGCCGAAGCCGGAGTTGTTGGCTACTGTTCCGTAACCTTCGTCGAATTTGTAGTAAGCAAGTTGGGAGGCAATGGGGGAGCCGCCGATGGGGTGGCTGGCGTTCATGTCTTGGACTATTTGACCGGGGGTGCGGGCGTAGTTGTAGATCTTAAAATCATCGAGCTTACCGGATATACCACTAACAGCTGGACGGTGACCTATTTCCCAAGTAGTGGTTCCTAAGGTTAATCCTCCTGAACCAGTATTATCAGTGCATTCGAGTTTACTATCAATATAACCTTTAAGTGTTGTTCCATTCCAGGTAAGAGTGGCGTAGTGCCATTGACCATCGGCGTTGGGATTGCTGGTACTTGTGCAACTATTACTTACTCCTGGATTGGCGCGGAAGGTAATATTATCACTTGATCTGAGTAGATATACATTACCTCCGGATCTGGAGGTAAGATATGTGCCTCCAGTAAGTTCTTTAAACCAGACAGAAATGGTTAAATTACTGGCGGCACTATCAAGAGTTTGGAGGGGGTTAAAAGTTACATAGTTGTTGTCAGTGCTTGAGAATTGAAGACCTTTTCCATATTTACCTGAGATCCAGAGTGGGGAGTTGGTAAGGGTACCAGTGCTACCACTTGCTTTATCGTAAGTCGTGGTATTGGTACCTTCATCTAAGGGAAAATAAACGATGGGGCCTGGGGCGAAGTTGTAGAGGGCGCGGATCTCTACTGGGGAGAGGGCGCGGTTGTAGATGCGGGTTTCGTCAACTTTACCATTAGAATACCAGGAACCAGTTTTACCAAATTCTAATGCGTTGGTTGCAGAGACATCCTCATCAATTCCTGTAATGTCCATAGTTTCTTGAGGTACGCCATTAATATAAACACTCATTAGATTAGTTTGTTTATCTACGGTCAAGGTTGCGTGAAACCAACTACCAATAGTCGCCGGGACACTTATTTCCTGGTCATAGGTTTCGGTAGTGTCTGAATATATAAAACGGATATTACTTGATGTTTGGTACATGCCATACCCTGTTCTTACTGTTCCCCCCCCTTTGTACACAAGACCTCCACTATCTGAAGATTCTAGATATATCCAAGAGCTAAGACTAAAGTTACTGCCAATAAAACGTAAGGTGTCATTTGAAGAAACACTTAGATAATCTTCGGTACCGTCGAAGATGCCACCATTGCCGAACTTGCCGGCACCGGTGGTGGGTGGGGCGGTGGCGCCGACACCGATGCCGTGGTTGGCGTTGCCGGAGGAGTCGATGACTTCATTGGCTGTGCCGTCCCAACTTGACTCGTCCATTTTCCAGTAGCCGACCAATCCGTTGGAAAGGGAAGTGGCAGGGTCTTGGCCACCGATGGTGGCGGAGGTGCCTTTGAAGGAGCCTCGGGAGGCGAAGTCGGTTTTGATTTGGGCGGCGGTGCGGGCGTAGGGGTAGATTTTGACGTCGTCGATGAAACCGTTGAAGGGTGAAATGGCACTAATAGAGCCGAAGTTTCCAACTACTGTATTCGTGTTTGTAAAGAATGCTGTATCTGTTCCTGTTCCATCAAGTATTCCATCTATGTATAGTTTTATATTGCCTGATGAATCTTTGGTGAAAGAAACATGATGCCAGTCATTATCGTTAACATCTTTGGTTGAGGTAGCTTTTGAGGATCCTTTCCAGTAAACAAGTTTACTGCTCATTACTCTTAGTCCAAATCTGTTTCCGTCACCACCTACATACTGGGTAACGATTCCTCCATCAGTTGAAGTTTTAATCCAAGCCGAGGCGGAGTAGGGTTGTGTTCCGTCAGATGTAGATAAAATAACATTGTTTTGGTCGACATAGTCATTACTGCCGTCGAAGAGAAGGCATTTGCCGGAGAGGCACATGTCTTCGGATTGCCATTCTGGGGCGGAGGTGCCGACACCAAGAGTGCCGTTATTAGCGTTTGAAGTGGAGTCATTGGCTGTGGTGCCGTAGCCTTCGTCGAATTTCCAGTAGGCGACGGGGCCTGGGGATTGTTCTTCGGTGGCGGGGGAGCCAAGGGTGTAGTTGCTGGCTTCTGTTGAGAAATCGGCACTAGCAAAGCCATTGTCTGCATTGGAGTTACCGTAGTAAAGATAAATTGTTTGGGATCCGGCGGAGAGGGTGTTGAAGTTTACATGAACAACTGTTGTACCCGTTCCACAGCCTGAAACGGGGAAAAAGGGCAGAAGCTCACCGTTTTCTTTGGTGAATCTTAGATCGCCACAGTCGGTTTGGAATTTGGTGGCGTCGGCGGTGTCTAGAGCGTCTGCGCCGGTAAAGTTGATATAGACATTGGTTTCTGCGGTGGTGTTGTTGGTAACGCGAATGGCTTGGCGGTAAGCCCAAGATTCGTTGAACCAGGCGGCGTCGACTGATTTGGCGTTTTTGGTGAGAAAGTAAGCGGCGGGGCCGAGGAGGAGGATGATGAGAAGGGCGGAGCCGATGAGATAGGGGCGAGGAAAGCGAGAGGGGGAGTGAGGGTGCGACCCTTGATTCGCTTCGCTAAGGGATCGGACCCTTTTACCGAGGAGATAAGAGAGGGAGCTAGGGTTTAACCCCCTCCACGGCGGGCAAGCCTTTGGGGTTGGACCCTTGAGGAAGGAGAGGAAGCGAGAGGGGGAGTGAGGGTGCGACCCTTGATTCGCTTCGCTAAGGGATCGGACCCTTTTACCGAGGGGGAAACCCTTTTTATGGAGAGACTTGAGTATCTTCTTGAGCATAATATTAGCTTAATTTTAGCGTTTAGAACTTGAATGTTCCAGTACGGTGTTTGATGAATTCTATTCAAAGTTGAGATCTTCAAAGGTGAAGTTACCGCTTGAGACGGAAAGGGTGTTGGTATAGCACCACTGTCCGTAGGTAGAACCAGCAGTAAGGTAGGGAGCAACGCGATAGCGATAGGTAGAGCCAGTAGTAATGGTGTTGTCGACATATGAAGAGGAGTTGGCAGCAATGGTAGAGGAGAGGGTTGACCAAGCTGCTGCGTCTTTAGAGCGGTCAACTTGGTAGAAGTCTTCGTTGGTAGCGGTGTCTGTCCAGATGACGGTGAGGGAAGAGTCGTTATTTGATTCCTGAACGCGACAGTCTGTTTGTTGGGCAGGGTTGTTAGTGGTTGTAAATGAGTATGGAGTTCCTTGGGTACTGCTCCAGGTATTGGCTCCTGCTGGATCTATGGCGTATGATCTCCAGTAGTATGTAGTGGAGGTATCAAGAACAGATTGAAGAGTGTAAGTTCCTTGAGTACCACTGGCATAGGCTGTGGTTGATTGTGTGTCTTGGCCACTCCAGCCTGTTTGGGAAGAAGTCTGGTCATGGGTATTGCAGTTACTACTCATCCCCACATCCTCACAAACTTGAATCTTGTAGCGAAGGTAGTCGGTGTCTGCGTCGGTGGTAGTGGTCTGGAGATCGGGGAGGAGTGATTGATTGGTGTTGGTATCGGTTGGAGCGTCTAGGCTAGGGGTATTGGGTTTGATGTTCATCCCGAAGTTGGCTGTTGCTGAGTAGGTACCTTCCGCTCCCAAAGTGTCCCAGAACTTGATGTGCCAGTAGTAGGTAGAGTTGTCCAGGGAGAGACTAGTACCAGCGTAGCTGATGTTAGGTGATCTGACTCCATTTGCAGTAGTGGTCATACTCTGCTTGCCACTGTCCCACATCTCTACTCCGTCAAATCCCACTTGAGTGTCAACGACGATTTGGTAGTAGTTAGCACTATCTCCATCTCCATCATTATGAACAGCGCTAAACTCTGGAGTCAGATCAGTCACACCAGTGGGATTAGTAGCTCCTTCTGCATAAGGTGTTGTCGGTGCCGTTGGTGCAGTGGTAGTAGTAAACGAGTAAGGAGTGCCTTGAGTAGAGCTCCAAGTATTAGTACCACCAGGGTCAATGGCATAACTTCTCCAGTAAAAGGTATCGTTAACAGCTAGTGCAGATTGAAGAGTATAAACACCTTGGGTACCACTGGTGTAGGCAGTAGAGGTTTCTGCATTCTGACCACTCCAGCCAGTTTGAGAACTAGTTTGATCAAAGGTTTGGCAACTAACACTCATCCCCACATCCTCACATAGCTCGATTTTGTATCTTAAGTAGTCACTATCTGCGTCGGTAGTAGTAGTCTTGAGAACTGGCAGGAAAATCTGGTTGGTAGTGGTGTCTGTTGGCAGGTCAAGGCTAGGAGTATTGGGTGCGACATTATTGAGAGTAGTTTGGATGTCGTCGAAGTAGAGAATGGCTCCATTGGTATCAGAAGTTAGTTTGAAGGCAAACTTGGTAACGGCGTCGCGTGATGTGCCACCAATGCCTGTGATGTCCCAGGTTTTTTGTTCCCAGGTGTTGGCGGAGTTGATGGTGAAGGCGTTAGTCTGTTCACTACTGGCTGATTCACCAAACTCGAAACGGGCAAAGCTACCAGTAGTGTTGGATCTCACCCAGTAGGTGATGTTGTCTTGGCCAGAGAGATTGGTAGCAGATTTGGTGAGAGTGACTGTGTCATTAAGGGATAAATCATTGGCTACCATGTTGTCTATATAGAAGGTATTTGCTGCAGTCGCTTCGACGATGGTGATAATAATTTGGTCAATAGCGTCTTTATTGGCATTTGATACACCAGAGATATCCCACTCTATAGATTGATAGGAATCAGCAGAGGTAATATTGGGGGTAATCTCAGTGGTGGTACCACCGCTGTCATGAATGCCAATCTTAATGTTGCTGCCTGTTCGAGTGGATCTAAGGCTAAAGTTGATTTTTCCTAGATCTGATAAATCTAGAGTAGGGGAAACTGTTCTGGTAAGAGTTTTATTTAAACTAGCGGTTGTAGCGACTCCTCTGAGAGCATAACTACCTTGAGTTTTAGTACTAGATTCAGAATAGGATTGGATGGGTCTTAGATATTTAACAATCACAATTCCACTTCCGCCATATCCACCAGCTAGATCAGAGACATAGCCACCACCTCCTCCTCCACCACCAGTATTAGTAAGACCACTTGTTCCAGCAGTAGAGGAGCCACCGGTTCCACCCCCACCCGATCCACCTGATCCAGCAGTTCCACTCCCATTTCTAACACCACCTCCACCTCCACCAGCATAAGTAACAGATGAGCCAGTAATCGTTGAAGTATATCCACTCCCACCACTCCCAGAGACAGTTGAGGTAGCATTGCTGCCAGCAGCATTTTTACCCCCACCTCCACCAGAGGTATTGGTGTTTCCATAGTGAGTCCCACCATCATTACCTTGCCCAGCAGTATAGCCAGCTCTGGCACCACCACCGGCTCCATTACCACCTGCGCTGCCACCAGTGCCACTAGCAGCGCCGTTATAGCCAGCACCACCACCACCACCAATACTAGTCAAGGTAGAGAAGATTGAGCTTTCACCCTTACTACCAGCTGGATAAGTGCCACTCGTTCCATCCCAGCCACGATCACCACCGTCACCAACAGTGACTTGGTAATGCTGTCCAGCCGTGACAGCAAATGAAGTATTGTGAATGACACCACCCCCACCACCGCCACCACCAATAGTTTCACCGCCCCCGCCACCTCCACCCACCATTAACACCTCAACATTTGTGCTAAATGATGGCACAAAGATATCTGTTCCAGTCGACATATATGTATGAAGGCGATAGTCTCCGACGTCAGTCACTATTCCACCAATTGGCATCTCATTTTCAAATGGATATCTAATAATCACAATTCCACTCCCACCAGCACCCCCAGCTAGGTCAGAGACATAGCCACCTCCACCTCCGCCACCACCGGTGTTAGCAGTCCCACCACCACCAGCGGTTGTTTTACCACCATTACCACCACCACCAGTTCCAGCTGATCCAGCAGTTCCACCAGTGCTGTTTCTGACGCCCCCCCCACCACCACCAGCGTAATAAAGTTTTTCACCAGTGATGCTAAAGGCAAGACCATCTCCACCATTACCACTATTATTTCCGGAGTAGCTTGCTCCATTAGCACTTGCACCCCCACCACCACCAGACGCATTAGCGCCACCACCATTACCACCATCGTTTCCTTGAGCTGGCGTGTAGCCTGCATTAAGACTCCCATTCCCACCACCACCACCAGAACTCCCACCAGTCCCACTAGCATTAACGTTATAGCCAGCTCCAGCACCCCCACCAATAGCGGTATTAGTGGAGAAGACAGAGTTACCACCCTTAACACCAGCTGGATAACCAGCGCCACTTCCACCAGCCCCACCAGCCCCTACAGTGATGGTATAGCCAGTGGCAGTGACTGCAAATGAAGTGTCGTGAATGACACCACCTCCACCTCCACCTCCACCAATAGTTTCACCACCGCCACCGCCGCCACCCACAACTAACGCTTCGACGTTCATTGCCCCGTTTGGAGTAAAAGTACCTCCGCTAGTAAATTTGTGAATGCGAAAACCACCCACATTGGTAATGGTGCCACCAGTGGCACTAACAGTATTATTGGTATTTACATTTAAATATGAAGGGGTAGCTGTTCTGCCATTGGTAAGGTATCTAATAATCACAATTCCCTTGCCACCGGCACCCCCAGCTAGATCAGAGACATAACCACCACCGCCTCCACCACCACCGGTGTTAGCTGTTCCAGCAGTTCCAGCAGTAGAAGAGCCACCAGCCCCTCCACCACCCGATCCACCTGATCCAGCAGTTCCACTCCCATTTCTAACACCACCACCACCACCACCAGCATAAGTAACAGATGAGCCAGTAATCGTTGAAGTATATCCACTCCCACCACTCCCAGAGACAGTTGAGGTAGCATTGCTGCCAGCAGCATTTTTACCCCCACCTCCACCAGAGGTATTGG
>Ga0257125_1002126_pt1 | contig 17224 bp, 19 predicted proteins | sample SI106_200metaG_FD_190183 | JGI IMG/M metagenome (GOLD analysis project Ga0257125, IMG submission 190183) | Marine microbial communities from Saanich Inlet, British Columbia, Canada - SI106_200 | ecosystem: Environmental > Aquatic > Marine > Inlet | place: Canada: British Columbia | collected...
TAATCCGAGACAGTACTTCTTCCTTGATCTCTTTTGGGATCTTTTTGTATCCTGACATAATATCCTCCTTCTCACACCTAGTGTGAAGAATGATGAACTCGGTGTCTAGTTTTTGGGGTACCTGTCAATGCTGGTTTGTGACATCCAGAGTATGATCTCATATCTAACGCAAAAATAACTTCTAGTAATTTGTAAAAATTTATGTGATTTGTTTCTATTTCTAGCTGGTTAATAACATTTTTACTCGAATGATCACTATCATAGAAACTGCTCTCCCATTTTTCTTTTATTCCATAAAACTGACAAAATTCACTTATACTTTCAGGAGTTAAACATTTATCGATGTGTCCTAAAACATTTAATATTCGTGTCTTAAATTTGCCAAAAATACTTTCTGCTGATTCAGAAGAAGTGATTGACCACCTTCGATCAAATTCTTGCATTTTTGTTTTTAGACTTTTCATAATTATCTTCTTGCTGTTATTTTCCCACTCATTAATTTTGGCAGTATTATATCGCGAGTTTTCGAGAGTGTTTGGATTTGTTTAACATTCATTGCAATTTTACTTGTGGTTTTATCCGCTATTTTTGAGAACTTAATAACTAGATCTTTATCATTTGGCAATACTATTTCATAATTTATAATAGCTTTTTTTGATAAATGTAAGACTGTCGTTCCATTGGAATAACCAACGCAGTGATGCTTAAAATATCTTGTTTTCATAAGATAATACAAGAAAGATTTGGTCATCCAATCTTGCGATGGCTCAACCTTTACAAGATCCATAGTAATGTACATTTTACTAAACCCAGCATTGTCAAAAATTATTGCAGGGTTGCCTAACACATCTGCATCTTGCGTTAAGTCTGTATGAGCAACAATTAAATCTCCAATTTGAACCTCCTGAGACTCCTTTGGACTTCCTTTAAATGACTTGAACCCGCGCGTTTGAAATCCTCCATGGCGGTTAAAGCTTTTTAGAGTTACTAGCGCTTTTTCACTACGCTCAACAAGTTCTTTACCTTTATATGAATATCCATTCACAGTTTTGACATATTCAGATAATGAATGCACCCTCCATCCCTCTGGCAATTCCTCTGGTTTGCTGACGGAGTATTTGCCGAACCATTCGTGGAAGATGGTCTGGGCGGTGGCCTCCAGTGTCTTGTTCTGTTCTCTGAGGAGCTCGATCTTGTCGTCGAGGGAGGAAAGGATACTGGCTATTTGTTTTTGTTGTGGGAGAGGAGGTATGAAAAATTGGTAGTTTCTTAATTGTGCTAAAGAAACATTTTTTATCGTACTGCCATTTGCATTTCTTGATATATCATACTGAAATTTGTGATCTAGCATTAAATAATAAATGTAATCCTTGCTAATAGTATCCTTGATATTTAGATAAGCAGCGCTTTTGCCCAAAATGCATTTTTCATTATTATATTTTGCTAAATTACCAATTGTCCCATTTATAGAAAGAAGTATTGTGTTTTTACCAATATCTTTTTTGTGTTTTTGAAGTTGCTGTTCGTTAACTTTTTTTGTATCAGCTTTTATAATAAGTTTGCCATCTTTAATATTGTTACCGTTAACAAAATAGTACTCCCCATTAACTGAGTAGATTGGAGTGCCGTGTAGACCATCGCCTATTTTTTCACAGACTTCCCCTAGAGTCGTCTCTGTCCATCCATCTGGTATTGGTGTGGTGTTGTTAGTCATGTGTTTTTTAGCTCTTCTGATTCTTTCTAGCTATTATTTGAGAAAAATAGCTTGTTTTGTGCCTGGTAGAACAAACCTCTTCTAATCTCTTCTAGAATTTTAATATTCAGATTCATAGTGTGTATTAGAAGACGCGCCTTTCATTCTAATAAGACCCAAGTCAACCATTTCTTTGAGATCTGTGTTAATTGTAGGTCTGGATAAATCTGAAAAAAGATCTTTGGCGATGCTTGCTGTCAAGTAATTACTATCTTGAAGTACATTCCAAAACTTTAGCTGCCGATAGTTTAACTTGAGATAATCACTGCCTAGAAGGATAACCTTAAAAGAATTTGATGAGTTTTTGAAAAGTGGCTCAACTAAGCCCCATCTATTCATTTCAGAATAGATCAAATCAATACCACGACCAAACTCCTCCATATAATCCATATCGCGCATAACCTTAGAGATAATTCCATTTCTACTGAATTGAGCAGCCTGGATGTTGCTAACAGTAACACCTGGTGGCAAAGTGCCTGGGTTAGATACTTCTATGCGGTCCTTAAAAACTGCTATCTGCACATATGTTCCTGTGTTTGAATAGTCTCTATGAATAAGAGCATTAACCACGATTTCTCTTAGCGCTAACTCTGGATATTCATATTTTTCAATTCTCTTTGATTTAACAATTTTTGCTTCAGTTCGAATAGATCTAAGAATAAATGCCAAGGAAGCATCTACCTGTTCATCTAATGTTCCATCAATATCTTTTTTATCTACAATTTTTGAGGAATGTGTTTTGCCGGCATAGTTGACACATCTAACGATATATCTAGAAAATGGCTCGGCTTCTTGAGGGTTAGTTTTGGCAAAAATCATTGCCCCAGCTAAAGTTGGATGAAAGTTTGATTCACTTTTTTGCAGCAAGCCTATATTGGCAAGTGTGACAGAAATATCAACATCAGTTGAATATTTTCTATTTCTTTTTTTTGCGCTGGCATCTAGAAATGACTGTAGCTTGTTGTGATCTAGATAATCAACAGATAGGGAATTAAAAACTGTTTTGTCATAATTATATGCAGGAGAATAGCGAAGAAATGAACGCAACTCTGCTTCAGAAATTGACTGATTACTGTTTCCTATACGAATATATGATCCTTTGTCCATCCCTAATTTTTTATAGAAGCAAGGCTTGTTTTCTTTTTCTGTCTCAGATATTTCCAAAGTTAATAACTCGTGTCCTCTAACATTAACTACACTGAGAGTGTAGCCTGCCTTATTCTGAATTGATTGCTCCATTAACTGAACAATTTTTTCTTGTAGAGTTTGGACATCAAGCCCTCCAACTATTTTTATTTCTCTATCTGGAGCTGGAGTTTCTTGAATGCCAAAGACAATGATTCCACCATTAGGGCTATTAGAAAAAGCGGAGATAGCTTTCCATAAATTTGATGGAATTCCTGAGCGGGCATCTTTGAATTCTATATCGCTTGATTCTGATTTTTTGTCTACAGCTTCTTCAATAATTTTTTTAAGTTTGCTGGCATTCATATTTTGAACCCAATCTTTTTGAGCTGTTTGCGGATCTCAGTATTCATTTCCTGCTCCTTCTCCATTTGTTTTGCCATAGTTGCTGTGAGATCTGCCATCTTGTTCTCGAATGGGATGCCGTCATCTACCTCGTCGGGGATGCCGACGTATCTACCTGGGGTCATGACGTAGTCGTGTTTGGCAATCTGATCTAGTGTGGCTGAGCTGCAGAATCCTTTGACATCCTCATACTCACTACTACCCTTTCGCCAGTTATGGTAGCAGGTCGTGATCTGATCGAGATCCTCCTGTGCGAACTCTCTGTGGACTCTATCTTTCATGTAGCCTAGCTCGGAGGCATCGATGAAGAGGATTTCATGACCCCTCTTCCTATCACCATTACTGCCAGCCTGTTTGCGGGAGAGAAACCAGAGGGTAGCGGGAATGCCGGTGTTATAGAAGAGTTGCTTGGGGAGGGCGACGATACAGTCAACGAGTCCAGCCTCAACCATGCTCTGCCTGATCTTGCCCTCACCTGAGGTGTGGGAGGAGAGGGAGCCGTTGGCGAGCACTAGCCCCATGACTCCGTTGGGCTTGAGATGATAAACCATGTGTTGCATCCAGGCGTAGTTGGCATTATTCTTGGGTGGGAGGCCGTACTGCCAGCGAGCGTCGTTCTGGAGGATCTCGTGTCCCCAATCACTCTGATTAAATGGAGGATTGGCAATGATGTAATCTGCCTTGAGGTCGGGGAGTGCATCGTTGAGAAATGATCCCTCACTGTTCCATTTGATCTGTGAGCCATCTAAGCCTCGAATAGCCATGTTCATCCTGCATAGTCGGTAGGTGGTCTGATTACTCTCCTGGCCGTAGATGGAGATGTCCTCGACCTTGCCACTATGTTCTCTGACGAATTTCTCACTCATCACGAACATTCCACCACTACCACAGGCTGGGTCATATACTCTACCCTGATATGGCTCGATCATCTCGACTAGGAGCTTAACAATGGACTTGGGTGTGTAGAACTGACCACCCTTCTTACCCTCGGCGTTGGCGAACTCGCCCAGGAAATACTCATAGACTCTACCTAGGATATCCTTTGATCTAGCGGCCTCGTCACCGAGGGCGATGTCACCGATGAGATCGATCAAGCTACCGAGCGCGGTCTTATCTAGATTGGGCTTGGCGTAGACTTTGGCCAAAATATTCTTGAGAGTTGGGTTCTCCTTCTCAATAGCCTCGAGAGCGTTATCTAGATCTTGACCGATGGTGGGTTGTTTGGCTCGTGAGTGGAGATATGACCAGCGCGCGGTAGTGGGCACCCAGAACACGTTCTCGGCTCTATACTCATCCTGATCTTCTGGATCGGCACCGTCATACTGACCCTCTCCTTTTTCTAGTTTGGCATGGAGCTCCTCGAATGAGTCGGAGATGTATTTGAGAAATATTAGACCTAGGACAATGTGCTTATATTCGGCGGCGTCGATGTTCTTACGGAGTTTGTCGGCGGCCTTGAAAAGCTGAGTTTTGAATTTACTGCTTACTACCTTTTTTTGTGCCATATTTTTCCGCCTTCCTTTGCTAGTAACTACCTGGATGAGTCGTAGTGGTGTTATCTTACCTTGTTTCTTGACTATTTGTAGGAAGATTGGCGGTGACGGATGCGCATGATTAGAATGCAGAGCTCCTTGTGGTAGACGCGGTAGAGGATGCGGTAGGGCCAGACGTAGATCTTGTAAGCGCCTTTGAACTTGCCACTGAGCGGTTCTCCAAGGAGAGGATTGACCGCCAAGAGGAAAATCTGATTATTTACTTTGTTTTTTATTCTTTGGGGTAGTTTGCGAAAGCTTTTTCTTGCCTCGTTGCTTAGTTGTATGTTGTACGACATACTCGCCTCCTTTCTCCGCTACTACGTAACCTTCTTCTTTGAGAAAATCATCAAATGAGATGTAGTTGCTAAAGTCGTCTGTGCGAACGGCTTCGTCGGCTTCGGCGATGAGCTCGGGTAGGTCTGGGTCTTCGGTGAGAGACTCGATCGTAGATTGAATATTTTCGTATTCTTTGGCAGAGAGTATGACAGCCTTGGATTTGCCGTTCTCGGTGAGGATGTAGTGATTGCCTGGTCGCTGAACATCCTTGGTGAGATCAAAGATGCGACGACGAGCCTCTGTCGTGCTAATGATGTTTTGTGTGTTAGTCATATATGTACGTTATCATGTACGCATTATTGTGTCAACTGGCCTTGTTCTCGGAGAGAGCGGTGGGAAGTGGAGGTGAGGATGAGGTGGTCGATGAGCTCGATCCCGAGGAGTAGGCCTGCTTTGTGGAGTTTCACTGTAACGGCGCGATCTTCGACTGATGGTTCGATATCTCCAGAGGGATGGTTGTGGGCGACGATGATACTGGCGGCATTGTGGATGAGAGCGGGGGCGAAGACCTCTCGCGGGTGGACGAGGGAAGCGGTGAGGGTGCCGATGGAGATGGTCTCCTTGTGAATGAGTTGGTTGCGGGCGTTGAGGTAGAGGGAGACGAAGTGCTCCTTCTTCTTATTGCGCAGACTGGTGAGTTGATCGAGAGAATCCTGAGGAGAACTGAGAATGGGGAGAGTGTTGTCGAATGACTGGGTGGCACGACGGGTGAGCTCAAAAGCGGCGAGGATGGTGGTGGCTTTGCCAGTGCTAATTCCTTTGATCTTCTTGAGTTGGTCGAGAGTGATGTCTAGAAGTTTGGTGAGTTTGTGCTTGCGGAGAATGTTGCTTGCGATGTCGAGGGCGGACTGCCCTGCCCTACCAGTACGGAGGAGAATGGCGAGAAGCTCGCGATCGGTGAGATTGGCGGAGCCTCGTTCCAGCAACTTCTCGCGAGGGCGAAGGTGTGTGGGGAGAGACTTGATGCTGGGCATTACTGCCAGTTTAGCAGATTGCTTGATTCATGGGTTTATTGCTTTTTTATCTTTTTCTCAATCTTTTTTTGGAGATTCTTTACTGTATCTAGATATGATAGCTCTACTGGTGAGAGTGTTTTTGCCTGATATTTGCGATATTCTTTTTCAGCTTTTTCGATGGCTTCTTTATGACTTACTTCCCCAGCATTAAGTAAGACTCCCTTACCATAATCACTTAATAGATTATCAAGAGCTTTGATGTGTTCTGCCATCTTCATCGTTTGTTTATCCATAGCGCGTAACTCCGCCAATTCAAAATATGCAGAAACAAGTCGATTTAGTTTTTCAAGTTCTTCGGCAGTCAAGTAATTTTTGGCAATACGCACTTCTTCTAAAGTCGGCAGATCACCCGCAAAAACGGTCAAACCCATAAATTCTTTGTCACTTTTGAACTGTCAAGAATTCCTTGACAGTTGCTTCCATTGTTAACTCTTCTTCCTCAAAAATATTCTTAATGTGAAGACTGATATTTTGCTTTGTTGTTGAAAAAAGCTCGGACAATTGCAATTGAGTCAGCCATATTGTCTCATCTTCAAATCTAACCTCTACTCTATCTTCGTAGATAATTATCTGATTACCTGCTTTGCTATTTTTCATACTATCTATCACCTTCTATATTTATATTACCCGAATAGTGCACGAAGTCAAGTTGCGGGGCGAAGGTGTGTGGGGAGAGATTGGATGCTGAGCATTAGAGCAATAATAGCAGATTGGCCAACCTGTGTGATTTTATGTATGATCTATTTATGAGTATCATGGAGGGTATAGAAAAATATCAAGCTAAAATGACTACACAAACTATGGGAGTTGGAGCTGAGGCAGCTATTGCAACACCATTCAGTGATCTTCCGATGTCAAAAAGATTTACCGCACAAGAACGTAGGGCTAGGTGTATTCTAATAGAATCTGGGGCAAGCCCAGCTGAGTTGGAAGCGAAGTTTCCTAGCAAGATATAGATTCACTACTGCTTATCAGACTGCTCCTCGATGGCTCGTGCGACACTGGGGCTGTTGGCAGTTAATTTCTTGATTGAGAGATCAGTGGCCTTGTTATTGGCGAGCCTGAGATTGTTGTCAGACTTGAGCAGATTCTCCTTGACCTTATTCAACTGATCGATTGTTTTGTCTATTTTTTCTATTGCCTCTGAGAACTGACGGGAGGCCAGGTCGTAGTTGCGGGCAAACCCAGCCTTGAACTCGTTCATCTCACTCTCAAAGTTGGCCACATCGATATTCTGGTTGTTGAGCTCCTGGATCTGGCGCCTAAGCTCCTGCGACTTGATGTTACCCTGCCTCAGAAAGCCAATAATAGTAATAAAGTGCTGCGGACGGATCGAGTACATGTGGGAGTACTCGTGGACTGTGACGATATCGTCGTATAGCTCATTGTCTTTTTCTAGCAAGCTGACTAGAACTGCGAACTCACATTTCTTTTCCCTGCGATCCTTGTCGAGCTTTTTGTAGAAATCCTTATTTTTGTGTTTCGTGGCGGTAGTCTCATCCTCGTTTTTCATCTCGAACATGATGGAGAGGATCTCGTTACCATCCTCATCATGCTCACGGTAGATGTAGTCCCCCTTGGTCCCTCCGGAAACTGTGTTATCCTTCTCAAACTCTGCGTTGGGGAAGGCAATTGAGCGGATTTTGTTAAACTCGTTCTCACAGTGGAGCTCGAGTGATTCTCCCATCATCTTGGTGCTCATTCTGGTGCGCATTTCTTTGAGAGAGATCAGGGCTGTTTCGCTGGAGCTTAGCTGGTGTTTGATGTTGCTGATCTCGAGCTCTTTGTCACTGAGGTTCTGACGGTAGAGATCCTCTGTCTTTTTCTGTTGTTCTAGGACCTCTAGCTTGACCTCTGATTGGGTTTGTTTGGCGATGGAGTCTAACTTGGAGCTAAGAGCCACTATCTCCTGCTCTTTTTCTGTGATCTTATCCTGGGCACGTTTGATGATTTCTTGCTCTCTGAGTTTTGCTTCGAGATGTTTTTCTCTCTCGATATTTTCTTTTTCCTTTTTCAGTTGAGCGTTAAACTCATTCATCTTGATGGATTTGACGATGCTAGTGATAGCGGACTTGTCGATATCTACCTCGTGGATCGAGCTAAGATCAATCAGATCGCCCTTGCTGGCATCTTCTTGGAGGACAAGGGTGTTCTGGTCTTGGATCGAGACTTTGATAGTGCGGCTCATAGCTTGATTCCCTGAACTTTTTCAATAAGGATGGGTTTGAGGTCTTCCCAGGTGAGATCCTGGTGCATACGCGGCATGGGCTGAGCGTCGGCGTCTGCAAAGTAGATTAGTGATTTGAGAAGGTGAGGAAGATTATAATCTGTGTCTGAATATTTTTTGGCAAGACTATCAAGTAGCTCGGATAATGAGTATTTTTGAAGTAGAAAATGGAGATCAATAAAATCTTTTTTGCTTCCACGCATACCAATAGTCTGGATCTTGGTGCAGGCAATATCGAGAACAGAACTGAGAGCAAGAGTGTTCCAGGTGACTGTTGGTTCGATGAACTTGTATGGGTAGTGGAGAAACTGAAGTTTGACACCATTTAAGTATGTGTTGAGAGTACCTTCTTTGACCTCTAGACTCTCTAGTTTGCCTAATGGACTCAGTTGAGACTGAAGATGGCGTGGATCAAAATCTTTTTGAGAAAAAAAGTCCAGATCTTCGGACTCTCTATGACCTAACTGGAGTGAGAGTGCAGTACCGCCTGAGAGGTAAAAATCTGCAAGAAAACTGGAATTGTTAGTAGTGAGTAGCTTGACTAACTGAGCAGTGCTGTCGGGTAGTGTTTCTGGATAAAAGGCCTGAGTCATGAGAGATATACTTTCCAAAAATTTGCTGATTTGGGAGATAGTTTGTAATCTGGGAGTGAGTTGAGAATAGAATCGCGAGTGGTACTACTTAGCAACCAGTGAACGGCTGGAGAATCGCCTCGTTCGAGAATGGTCTCTGTAATATAGTCCTGGTGAGTATCCCATGATAGCTCTGAGAGGTCGTCTCCCCAGAAATATTTGGTTACGCTAGCGGGTATGTTGGTCACGAGTCTATTATACCAATTTTGCTGACAAGATTCTGTCCAGACGAAAGACTCGGTAGTCACGCCTGAGCTCGTCGTACGCGTTGACGCCGATAAATTCGTGACCCTTAAATGACTGCTTGGTAATGGTGCTGGGGAGGATGGTGCGAGTGGAGGCGACGTCGCTGCCTTTGAGATAATTGATCTGAACCTGAGTCTCGTTGGTAATGGCCTGCTCGATCACAGTTCTTATCTCCTGGACAGACTGCTTGCTATGGGCGAGGCCGTATTTGAGACCTGTGAGCCAGCGAGTGACGGCGTAGTCCATCAGGACATGCCTCTTGCTGAGTGGCCTCTTGAGAATGATCCCTCCGAGAGTAGTGGCCCGAGAGAGTGCGACATAGGTCTGGCCATGGGCGAAGCTGGTGGGGAGATCGATCACGACTTTGTCAAATGTCTTACCCTGACTCTTATGAATAGTAATACTCCATGCCAAAATGAGAGGGATCTGGGTGTAGGTGCCGACGGTCTTACTGTTGATCCTGTGCTTGATCTTGGAATAGGAGAACTCGTACATCTCCCAGGTATACTCGCTAATCTGGACTGTGTCACCGGTCTGGAGAGTGACGGTGACCATGGGCTTGCCCTCGTCTGTTCTGCCGATTTCCTTGACTCTGCCAACCGTACCATTAATGTATTTGCCTCTCGGATCATTGTGGGTACACATGACCTGTGCGCCTATTTTGAGGGTGAGATCCGCAGAAGCCGGTTCTGTGCGACGGGGGAAGTCACCGGAAGAAGAGGCGTGAAAAGTCTGCTCTATATCATCCAGTTCTTCGAGCATGACTGCGTTATAGACACTGGACGCCCTATTGGTGCCTGTGAGGTGGACCGTGTACTCGGCCGCGGGAGGGAGATACTCTGGGTGAAGGCGAGCGTTGAGAGTGACCAGATGCGCATCTGTGATGGTGCGGGAGCGGACGGCGTTGAGGATCTCGATAAAAGCCGGATCACTCTGCCTATAGATCTTGGTGAGCTCTAGATAATGAAAGTCGAGTCTCGTCATGACCTCGGACGAGAAGAAGAAGGGAGAGTCATAATGGGTGCGAAAGATCTCCTGCTCGGCGCGGCTGACGACGGGCGGGAGCTGGTACAGGTCTCCGAACATAATGAGCTGTTTGCCACCGAACGGCATGGTGTTGCCCATCACACGGCGCAGGAATGCGTCGATTGAGTCGAGGAGGTCTGCCCTGACCATACTGATCTCGTCGATGATCACGATGTCGAGATTGATGTAGAGATCGGGATCGCGAGGTCGTGCCCCCTTTTTCCAGGCCTTTTCTGGGGTGATGTCTGGCTTGAAACCAAAAAAGGAGTGGATGGTCGCCCCGCCCACGTTGACTGCGGCGACTCCGGTGGGGGCGAGGATGACTGTGTTGCGGTTGGTGTGATCACGGAAATACTCAAGGAGAGTTGATTTGCCGGTGCCGGCGCGACCGGTGATGAATAGGGACTGTTTGCCCTCCTCCATGCGGTCTAGCGCGTCCTGAAACTGTGGGTTGATCTCGATGGGCATGTGGGAGATTATACGTCAGAATCTGCGTAGATAGTGGCGAGTTTTTTGGCAACCAGGAGGCGATCGTAGAGTTTGTGGGCTCTAGTCAGCGCGGTCTTGCTGAGTCTGGATCGGAGTGCAGTATCAGTGATGATCTTTTGGATACTCCTGGCTGCACTGGAGGCGAAGTCTGATTCTGGCAAGACTACGCCTGACCAACCTACTACCTCAGGAATGGCACCGGAGTCTGTGGTAACGATGGGGAGACCACACGCCATGGCCTCGACCAGTGCCATGCCATATTGCTCCTCCCAGGACTCAGTTCTCTGAGATGGGAATAGAAATAGATCGGCATCCTGGTATGCTGTGTGGATCTCACTATACGGAACCTGACTAATGCTGATGTTGGGGGTGGTGAAGCGATAACTCCCCTGCCCTACTACACGGAAATCATATTGTGGGAGAGAGCTGGCGATCTTCTCTAGCTCTGCCATTCCTTTTTCTTTCTCGAGTCTTGCGACTGTGAGCACGATGGGGCGCAAATTCCTCTTACGTTTCTTGGGTCGGAATCTAGTGAGATCTACTCCGTATGGAATGACATGGATCTTGCTCTCCTCTACCCCCTCGACGATGAGCGCGTCCTTTGCGCGCTGTGTGGGAGTGTGGAATATATCAACTTGCTCATATGCCTCATGTTTCCATTTGCGTAGTCTGGCGAATTTCTCGTTATTGTGGGGGATGGTTTCCCAGCAGGTGCAGATGAGCTTGCTGATTAGCCCCTCTTTCTTGAGCTGAACTGCTTGGTGGGTGTATGGGGAGTAGGTCTCGGCGGTGTGGAGAACCATGTCCGCCTTGTTACTATGTTTCGAAACATGGTAACAGTACTTCCTGAGCCCAAATAGCCATTGCTCGCCGCCGATAAGTCTGTTGAGGAGCTGTCTCCTATATGGGAAGTTGAGGAGGTCTGTGGGTGACCAAAGCTTATTAACTGATAATGTGATATCTGTGAGTGGGTGTCTGCTGGTGATGACCTGGATGTCATGTTTGCCCATGAGTGGGGCGTAGTTCTGGAGCTCGAACTCGTTGGCGTGGGAGGCGCGGATTAGGTGGAGTGTTGAATTATGTGCCATAAATTTTCATTCATAATGTTGCTACTATATTTCTTAACATCTACTTGATTTTTTTGAGACATTTTCTTGCGTCTATTGGAGTTTTTTTGTAATGTGACAATATCATTTGCAAAAATATTTTCATCTATAGCTGATGACAATATTGCATTATTTGGCGTTAATATCTCAGTATATCCACCACCTGTATCTGTTGCAATTATTGGCAATCCAGCTGCCATAGCTTCTAGTACCACTAAGCCAAATGGCTCAGCGATGGGTGAGAAAAGAAAAATGTCTGCTGATTGAAGTTCCTTGATCAACTGTGTTTTGTTAAGATTGAGCTTAATTGACAAATCTACATCATGGTAAGTTGCTAGTTTCTGTAGATACCTGATATACCTCTTATCACCACCATTGCCTGCAAGTATTAAAGATGGTCGGATTAATATATCGATTTTTGCTATAGACGATATTAAGTATTCTTGATTTTTTAGCTTATTAAGTACTCCAACCGAAATCGCAACACATTGATCCTTCCTAGTGAATTTACGACCTCTATAGGCCAATGCATATTTATTTAGGTCTATTCCAGGATATATAACTACAGAATTTACACTGTATGCTTTATCAATATTGGCCTTGGAAAATTTTGAATTTGCTACTACTATTAGATTTTCGGTTTCGCTTATATTTTTTGCATCAACGTGTTTAATTGGTAGTCGAAGTAGGTTAATTAATTTATCAAAAATACTCTGAGTTGAAATATGCAGTAGATCATAGTACTCCCTCAATGGTTCGTGACAAATATATATTATTTTTTTTGCCATTATATAACGCATCAAAATTGGAGATTTTGTCATCCAGGAATGATAGGCAATGAAGATCTCTGGCTTGCTTTTGTTAATTTTTTTAGCAATTCTTCGATGTTGAACTGGCAAGATAAACATTATGTATAACATGTAGTGAAGAAAATTATTTATGAGGCGTGAGGACGTCCCTACATACTGATTTACTAGAACACTTTTTTTCTTGAAATATATAACATTGCTATCTTTTAATTGACTTGCTCCTCCTGGGGGCAAATTGCTATATGTCGTAATTTCTTGTTTGATTGACATATTGCGATAAATTTGCGATAGTTTTAGTAATGTTGAAAATAATTAAGTATTCTGCATATATTCTACTAGTTTTTATTTTTTTTGTTTTCTTCAATTCTCATGTGCACGCATATAGTGAACACTTTGCTCTACCGATCGATGAATCTGTGTGGAGTATTGAAAATAATTCTGGCTTAAGTAGTTTAGATAGTTGGCTACACTTCCAATCAGTAGATACAAGTAATTTTCCATATATTTACAATACCTCTGCTTTTCCAGTAAGTGTTATTGAACCAAATGTAATTGAGTTTGAAATTCAATTTACGAAAGTGGGTAATTTTGGAAATGGTTTTGGTATTGCTGACATACCTGCTCCACCACATACCCCCGTTAATAGTCTCAATTCACTACAAAATTATTCTCTTTTCTATATATGGCAAGGTTTGAACAGTCCTTATCTCCATGTAGTAACTTCATTATGCCCTATTGAATCACCAAATTGTTCTGGATCTCAATTAATCTATTCAACAACTACTACAGATCTTGACTCTCACCATGTCAAAATAGTTGAGAATAGCGGCTATTTCACATTCACTCTCGATGATGGAGTGTTTACATTTGAATCATCATATACTAACAGATTGCCTCTATATGTGTGGGGTGGACACCCTGAAGTAACCACAAATACTTCTAGTACATGGTCAGAATTTAAGATTGACTATATCTTGCACAATGGAGCTCTGGCTGTAACTTTCCCCCATTACTCTCAACTGGACCCAATCTGGGCGAGTGATGAGTATGATCACGCAAGCACTTGGGCGAGTGAGGGCGACCGGGAGATGGAGGAGTGGGGATGTGTGACATCATCAGCGGCCATGGTTCTCAAGCATTTCGAGGTGAACCATCCAGACACGAATGAGATAACTGACCCACAGAATCTTAATGATTGGCTAACAGGGCAACCTGATGGATATGTCCGTAATGGCCTAGTTAACTGGCTCGCAGTTACGCGATATGCTCACCTGTCAGAAATGGCAGGATATTCTACACAGTCGCTAGAGTATGTAAGAGAGCCATACTCAGAAACGAGTGTGAGTGGGAGACTAGCCGAGGACCCGTCATTACCCGTGATTGTCAAAAATACCAACTCCCATTTCTTTCCTATTTATGATGAAGATGGTGATGACTGGCTGGTATCAGATCCGCTAGAGAGTGCGAGTAGCGAGATTGCCAAAACAACATCTCTGGTGACCTCAAATATCTTGATCCCCTCACATACTGACCTCTCGTACATGATGTGGATAATCGAGCCAGGAGACGTCCTAAGACTATATGATTCCGCCGGTAATCTACTATCCACAGAGAGTGTGATAGAGACGCTAGGAGGAACTGGGGGGAGTGGAGCGAGTGTGCAGCTAGTGTACTTTCAACAGCCTATGACTGGCTCGTACCACGTAGAGATTGATAATCCTGGAGGGAGCACTGATCCAATAGAGATGTATTTCTATAATCAAGAGGGAGAAATAAAACAAATCGAGGATGAGCTGCTGGCAGGTGAAAAGAAAGGGTGGGAAATAGATTTCTACAAAGATGATAGCACTATTGTAGATCTAGTTGAGATCGATATTATGGCACCTACAACTCCGACCCTAGTCTCTCCAGCGAGTGGTGCGTTAGTAATGGCGAATGATTTGATCCTAGACTGGATTGATGTCTCTGATCCTTCGACCCCTGTTACCTATAACTACAAAAGCTCATGGACGGGAGGTAGTTATGGCCCAGTGAGCACGGGAACAAACTCTGAAATCAATGCATCGGGAATAGCGGATGGCACATATAATTGGCAGGTACAGGCATGTGATAGTGCTAATAATTGTAGTGAGTGGTCGGATCCTTGGGTTGTAAGCATAGATGGGACAGCACCAGCTAAGGTGTCGGGAATAACTATCAAGGATGCTGATGGGGTAGAGCTTGGGTGCTCAGGTGCGACTAATAAAAGAAGAGTTACAATTGATTGGGATGATAGCACGGAGAGTGACTGGAATCACTATTTATTCAGTACTAAGGATAATGAGGATTTTTTGACCCTAACTGATTCTTATTTGACTAGAGATATTGTCGATCTAGATGGTGAGTATAAGTACAGAGTGAAGGCTGTGGATGAGGCAGGGAATATAGGGGAAGCGAGTGAGTGGTGTGAGGTAACGTTAGATAGACTGTCCCCTTCTCAGCCAGGGAAACCTGCGACATTACCAAATCCCACCAATGGACTCCTTCAGAACTGGTTGTGGAGTGAGTCAGTGGACACAGGATCAGGAGTGAATGGATACTACAATCGAGTTTATAATGTACTATCTGGGACGTATCTAGCTGACTGGCTTTGGCTGGGGAAAGTGCTAGGAACGTCAACTGACCTAACGGACGGCGAATGGCAGATGGTAGTGAAGGCAGAAGACCTGGCGAAAAATGAGAGTGGGATGGCTAGTTCGGAAGTTCTGTTAGTGGATACGGTCACGCCAGTACTGGCTAGCAAAACTAGCCTACCAAATACTTGGTACAACACCCCGCAGACTGTGACATTCCAGTACAGTGATCTGCACCTGCTAAATACCTACACCGACCCGTGGTGTGAGATAAATATCGAGAGCTCTAGCTCGTACTGCTACACAACCCCACTGGTGAGTGACACTGCTGGCAACTGCAATAATACCCAGGTATTCTCTGAATCTATTGGGTTGGACATGACTGAGCCGAATGTGAGTATGTCAGAGTGGGGCACGAGAATTAGCGGGACGGCGAGCGACTCACTATCTGGAGTGGAGCGTGTGGAGATCCGACTAACCAAGCCAGGCGAGAATGAGAGTACTGCAACAGCAGTCGGGACTATGAACTGGAGTTATACGATTGAGCCAGCACCTGTGGGTAACTACCAGATATATATCTCAGCATATGACAATGCAGGGAATGTGAGCTCAGAGATCTCCAAGAACTTTGATATCAATGAGAGTGACCCGCCAAAATCTCCTGATGTGCTAGGAGAGAGCACTAGCTCGTCATCTAGTCCGAGTCCATCCCCTGCCCTGCTGGCTAGTTTCGTTGGTGAAAGTGAAGAATCTCCTAGCCCATCACCTAGTGTGAGTGAGAGTCCTGTACCCAACCCTAGTAATGCTCAAATTGGAGATGTGTTAGGAGAGAGTGATGATGACGAGAAGAGTAGTTACTGGTGGTGGCTACTAATCCTCCTGTTCCCAGGAGGATGGTGGTATTACAAGAAACGTATTAGTCAATAAAAGTGAGTGCAGTGCCGATCTGGTCAGCACGACCCGTGCGACCGATCCTGTGGATGTAGTCATCGTAGGTCTCAGGGAGCTCGTAGTTGATGACGTGTGAGATGTCACTAACATCGATCCCGCGTGAGGCGACATCGGTAGCAAGTAGGACGCTTACCTCGTTACGCTTAAAGGCGTTGAGAGCTCGCTGACGCTGACCTTGTGTTTTGTTGCCGTGGATCGCGGTGGCTTTGAATCCACGGTCAACTAACTTTTGTGACAACTTCTCCATACCGAATTTGGTTCTGCCAAATACTAGTGCTTTTTGCACCTCGGGACGAATAAGAATGTCATGCAATACATCGATCTTGTTACGACCTCTCACGTTGACGATGTCCTGATTGACATGGTCAGATGCGCGAGAAGAGGCGATCTCGATCGTTATCGGGTCCTGAAGGAACTCGCTAGCAACGCCGCGAGCCTGATCAGTCATCGTGGCTGAGAAGAACAGGGAGTGCCTGCGCTGAGGAAGCTGGGCCACGAGTGAGCGGATGTCATGGATGAATCCCATGTCGAGCATGCGATCAACCTCATCAAGAACGATTGTGTTGTAGTCAGATAGAAAGAGTGCTCTGCGCTCGGCGAGATCTTTGAGCCTACCTGGAGTACCGACTACGAATGAGGGACGACGCCTAAGCTCACTGATCTGACGTCTGATGTTGACGCCGCCAATAACAAGAGTGAAGAAAGCCTTGATTCCTTGTGAGAATGATCTACCCTCATCCATGATCTGGACTGCTAGTTCGCGGGTGGGAGCGATGATGAGGATCTTCTCATTGGGATTCTTGAGCACCTTATCTAGTAGTGGGATCATGAAAGCAGCGGTCTTGCCAGTTCCGGTGGAGGCGAGCCCGATGACGTCTCGGCCAGCTAGAACATGAGGGATAGCCTTATCCTGGATAGGAGTGGGCGTAGAATAACCTTTCTGGGCAATATTCTTC
>Ga0257125_1002130_pt1 | contig 17208 bp, 22 predicted proteins | sample SI106_200metaG_FD_190183 | JGI IMG/M metagenome (GOLD analysis project Ga0257125, IMG submission 190183) | Marine microbial communities from Saanich Inlet, British Columbia, Canada - SI106_200 | ecosystem: Environmental > Aquatic > Marine > Inlet | place: Canada: British Columbia | collected...
ACTTATGCCTTAAAAAACCCAATCATGGGAGCAAAGCGACCACTTCTTTGCACAAAATAAATTGGAAATTTTTAATCAGTTCAAAATAATCAGAAAATTTAAGCCCATATAAAGAGACGATCAACACCCTCTATCAAACTGCTTAATCCTTCTACGACTATGTCGTTTCTCATGACGTGATAATAAACAGCGGGGTATTTACCTTGAAACTTTGCATTCTTTTTGAAAAAAATATCTTTTGCAGGTATGCCAAACATTCCAAGCCCGCCAATTACGAAATTTTTCAGAGCTGCATCAATATCACTTTGTTTATATCTTATATGTGCATTATTTTTTTTTGCGGTTAAATGTATGGAATAGTAAAATTCGTCACCATCAATCAAAGTTTCACAATTATACACATTTATAATATGATCTTTAATTGTTCTCCCATTTTTTTTAGGGGTACAAGGAAAATCAATCTGGAAGCCAATTGACGGATCTGTAAAAGAGTTTTCCGCCAAACAATTAGCGTGGATTAGAAATACCAACAATATAATTATCGACAAGCACTTCACCACATAGACTCTGTTATTTTTATTCACTCTATCTTCCATATCAAACCCTCATTAATCTAAAAATATATTGTACCAAAATCATGATTTAGAAATTTGGAATAGCAGTAGAATTTTAATATTATCTATCGATTGAATAGCAAAAAAAAGATATCAATTCAATAAGTAAAAACCCCTATTTTGACAGAGAAATCACATCTTTTTTTAATAGGAAAAAATATTGTCAAATTAACTTCCCAAATCAATCTTTCTTGGGAATGCTTCATGAGCAAGAATTGAATCTGTAAAAGGTTCCAGTTTCTGACCGGGCAAGTACAAGATGCTGACACAGTGAAATCTTTTTCCCCGAGAACTATTTGTTAAAAAAAATTTCAAGTTTTTTACCGTCCAACACCGTCCACCGCCCAAACGAAGTCTGTATATGTCCTTCGTTCAGTTAAAAATGTTGATTTAACCGCATTATTGCCCAGATTCATACCTTACTTGGTTCAGAAACGGCGACGATATAGCGGACTAAAAAGGGGGCAGGATTGGAAACTGGATGGGGAAACCAGTATTCTTTAATTTGACCGCGTTAGCCTTTTTTGGCCTTTTTCAAATTAAACAAACATCAATGACTTTTGGATAAGCCTATTTTTTAAAAAATCATCATATTCATCATGTTTCCACAAGTCGTCGCCATCCCAACGTGCTTCAATTAAACGTGAGCCTATCAAAAGACCATTTTTTTTCATAGCTAGTCCGACAGTATTTCCTCGAAAACGCCGTGGAATGCTCTTAAAGAAATTATGACCCTGTAAAGAAATTTTTTCAGATGTGATATTTTTACAATATAATGATGGAACAAATACGACTGTTGATTTCACACTTATTTTTAATTGTCCCGTTGTGTATGAAAATTCAATTTCATAGTCTTTTTCATCAGTATTAAATTCTCTTTCTATTTTACTTAAAAAAAATCTAAAACTCTCACGGTCAACAGTCATATAAGGTTTTTTTTCAGAATGAGATGCTATTAATGTTTTAATATGTTCATGATATTTTTGACCATGGGACAAATCATCGGGTATAGAATCTTTACCAAAAGCAGAAACCCATTTTTTATAGAGCACACTTAACAATTCAACTGGCGTAAGGTCATGACAAATCCCAAATTCTTCTGGAACAAAAATTGTTCTTTTATCTGTAGTAAAATAAGAAATCTGAATAACCCACTGAAATATAGCATCACATGCGGATGGTGTGAAAGCAGACACAGTATTGCTATATGTTTTTTCAAATATTTTATACTGGTTTTCATGAAATCCTAATAACCTAAAGTTCTTTTCAATTGGCTGTTTTTTGTAAAGGTAATCTGGGATAGAATCCAACTTTGGTATATCATACATTTTGTGTGCTTCCTTTAGGTCTAATCTTAATTCAATAAATTTTTCCTGTAATTATCTGTATTTAGATAATATTATTTCCCACAATGTTTTATGTTTGATCATAGTGTGTTCAGTTCTTTCCTGTCCAGTTATTTTTTTTTGATTTCTTTTTTGTAAAGCATCCCAACTCCAACCACATTTTGGACAGCGAAGAGAACCATCTTCGTCAAATTCAAAACAGGTTATTTCTTTACAAACCGTACATTTTTTATCACCAACACGCTCTTTTCCCTCTATGTAATACGCATGTTTTTTAATAGCCTTTTTTAAATTTATAAGGGAAGGGGGTGAAAGATTTTTTTCAATACTTTCATTACTCAAACCCCTAAATATAGATATTTTATGTAATATTTGCGCCATAGAATCAGAAGATAAATATCCAACTTGATATGAGAAATGATATTCTTTTTTGTTTTTAAATGCAGTCCAAGAAATTGATTCATACCCGTTTAGTGTTAATTTTCCTAATCCCAAATATGCTGTTGCAAAATCTGTCATTTTTTCATTTTCGTCTGTGTCTTGTATGATAATTGATTTTTCAAATAAAAAATGATGTGTTAATTCATGAGCAAGTATTGCTCCCATTATCAAAGGAGAATGTTTATTGGTTATGGCTATTTGTATTCTACTATGCCCTGGTCCAATATGTTTTATCAATCCAGCTGGCCCTGTATTATCCCAATTATAATTTTCGGCTACTAAAGGATTTTGCGAACCACTCCATTCTTCAATAATCGGCACAGAAGTAGAACCAATATGGTTTGCAAGAAGGACCATTGCCTGGTTTAGAGCCTCTGTTGTCCCCTGACAAATAAAACCATAAAATCCAGGAGTCGGTTCAAAATGGAATTTATCGCCTGCATTGAGCCGGTATACACCGAGACGACTGCTGATATAAACCATTTGCTTATCTATCCAGTTATAGAAATTCATATTACTCCTATATTGCCACTGTGCATCTTCACGTCCACTCAATCGTCTGATTGGGGTTTATGGTTTAGATTGTCCAGGTAAGAACGGCACTATATTTTCTGGATTGGCTGTTTGCATTCTGAACAGTACCAAGTGTCTGCCTCTTGATTGTAATCAATGTTCTTATATTGGAGACCACAATTGTGACAATTTTGATAAATTGCCGTTTCTGTTACAATTTTTTCCTGATGTAAATTATTTAGTGCTTTTTCATTTTTAAATAATCTTGAGACTCTATAGCCTCCGTAAATAAGACAAGTAAATGAAAGAATAAATAATATCAAAAAATTTTCACTGATTGATCTCCGAAAAAGATACCCTACAAAATTCTTTTTTTTGTCTGAAATAATTGCATTTTGTGGATTAATTTTTGAATAAACAATTGGGAGCTGTGTTCCCGGTTCATACAACATGTCTAATGATAACGTCTTGTTGTAACCGTCATATGACATAGTATTATTGTAATAGGTTCTGGTTCCAGATCTGCGCCCTTTTCGCACTACCATTTTGTTTTCTTTCACTTCACACGTGCTAATGATGGCATTATTAGTTAAGTCTAAAGCATTTGTTACCAAAGCAACAGTATGAAAAATGAAAAATAACCCCCATCCTATTAAAAAAAAACCAATGGCAAAATTTTTTACCCGCCTGAAAAGGTCGAAGTTCTTTTTTAATAAATAGTGATCTAATAAAATGTAGATCCCGACTATCAGGGCCAAGATTATGGTCATCCAAGCAATTATATCCATACTTGTACTTCCCAATTCAGTATTGGAGTTCAGAAATATAAAGAATCCATTATGAATTCATAGTTCAATACTATGTTCAGATGTGTTTCCCGGAGCGGCAAAGCTTTGGAGGGTTACATCAACTGTAACAAATTTTTATATTCAAGCTTTCATTTTAAGTTTATATTGGCTCTGCTGTAGCTGCTGATTTATCACATGACGGACATTTCCGAATGTGGGCATCGCAGCTATTGCAGCCGTATTTATTACCACACTTATCACATTGAACAACCCAAATTTTAGCAAAAGGATGATTTGTACTTTTCGTATCCGTTTTTAGTAACAATACTTGATCATTTTTATTTTTTTCACCGATATTCATTTTTGCCTACTAAACATATAACATTTTGGGTAACTTAACGGCCCCGTAGGGTATGCCCAACGCCGCACTTCACCGGCCCTGGGGGGTGGGTAACAAAATAGCAAGGTAATGTATTGGTTACTGGGCTACTCGGAAAACCGAAAAATCGACATCATAGCCCGGTCGGTGTGAAAGCGCTTGTTAGGTCATTTCCCTGCTATTTTTGCAGCCGCTTCAACCCACTTTGCTAAACTTTCCTTATTGGTGAATTTATAAGCTTTGAATCCATTAACCTCAATCTGCGATGGAATGGCCCCTGGAGACCCGGTATCTCTATTCTGGTCTTTGAGGTGGTGAATCTGAATTGCGACAAGGCCGTTTCCACGGGCAATCGATTGATCAATTTCATAGTTTATGTACTTACGGTTCGCCGTGCCATAGGTGACACAAACAACGGTAACCGAGGTATTGTTGAGCCCTTTGTCAATCAAAGCCTTAATTTCCTTATCGCCCTTCTTCTTGGCCTCCTCCCATAAAGATGCATCTTGGAAACCAGCTGCTGCTGTACCAATTATGTTAGTCATACTCCTGATTTGATTTACCTTCCACACATATTTGTAATGGAAACTAAAAAATACACGTTTAGCCATTTGCTCCCCCTTTGATTGTTAAACACACAAACATTACAATTATTACTGTGAGAACAAGAATGCCGTGAAAAAGAAACATTGTTTTCGACATGATGCTCCCTGACCAAGTACATCCATCTTTACCGTTGAAACTATTTGCATTCATTTCAAAATCAATGTTTGATGCTTCCATTTTTCGTACTTTACTGTATAGCTGTCGATACAAGCGCTCTTGGTAGAGGTAATAGCCATCAAGAACCCAAAATGCTATTACAGGCAAATACGCGAGGTAAACAAACAGAGGATTAGCCTCTTTTGCCGCGAGAGCAAATAAACCCGAAACCAAAATCACACTCCAACCCTTCAACAGAAATGAACAATGGGCCATCCGATTGATTACGCCTTGAATCAACTCAAGATGTTTTAGTTTCTTTTCCATATCCCCTCCTGGTCTGCGACGATTTATAATATTGATATGTAATGCAGTATCAAAATAAATTATTATTGTAAATAGGTATAACTACCTATTTTTGTAGAAAAAACTCATTCAACAATATGGGAGAAATATAAAATCAAATGAACCAATTTCCCAGTAAAGTTAATTGGAGATAGAGACTCCCCAGCAGATCCAACTTTATTAAATTTGATACATAAAAATCATTTGCTATTTCATTGATGATACCCTTTTTGGTAAAAATTAGCCCGGTAGTACCGAATGATGGAACAAGGGGTAAATGGAGAAACATTGGATGGAGTGCTGAAGGTGTGGGTACTGGAGGGTGTTGGTACTGGTGCAGGTACTGCCTTTAAGACAATAGGTGGTTTGATACTACTATTTATAATATACTATATACTACTGTTTTTATTCGATTTAAACCCTGCTTAACCCCTTTCTGATGCACATATACAAATTAAATTAGACAGCCCTTAAATAGGAGATTTTACCCTTTACTTTGGATGCTGACACAATGAAATCTTTTTCCCCGAGAACTATCTGGTAAAAATAGTTTTACATTTTTCATCGTCCATCACTGTCCAAACGAAATCTGTTTCATGACTTTGCTGAATCAGAATCACCATTTTAGCTATCGGCTACAAAGTACCTGCGCATTTTTGCTTGGCGGTCTAAACTCATTTTTACCTGGATTCTGCAAAGAAGGGCACGTAGCCGTATGAATAGCGACACACCTCCTTGGTGACCATCGCAACGGGTACGCTGTCTTATACTTATTTCCGTGATACTCCCAGTGAAGACTATCGGGTGGACCGATTTTTTCGTCAGGATTGAAAGTCAGTAGAACACGGGTACGGACTGGCTTCTTCTTGGTATCCACATGGTGGAAATGATATCCAATGTTATGATTGTCACGTACGATACCATCATTCCAGCCAGCGATAGAAATCAGGTAGAAGTAGATGCCTTCATTCTCATCCTTGTTAACCAAGTGGCGCCGGTTATAGAGCTCAAGCGTGAAATCGAGGGTATGGATTGGAGTGATAAAAACATCCATGACTAATTGTTGGAGAAGTTTTTCAGCCGACTTTCTTTCCACGAGGGTAGCATCAAGGCTTTGAAATTCAGAGAAGCGATACTTGAGTTCGACTGACAAAGTATCCAGTTGTTCTGTCAAATGTTGATATTGTTGCAGTCTCTGTCTATAAAAAATATCAAGATCGTCAGCTACTTGTACCTCTTGTCTATCTCTGATCTCTGACCAATCAAAGTTGTCAGACAATGACTGTCTTATGATATTTCGAATTTTGATAAACTCTACATGCTCCGTTTTTTTCATCTTTTCTCCCAGCAGGGCCTTGAGGAATAGCACTGCTTTAAAATATTAAGCAGGTTAAAGCTGAATTTAATGAAATTACTATAAAGAGCCCAAACCTCGTGATGAACCAAAATTATCAAAAGCTTAATAACGCTGGTGATGAACCAAAATTATCAAAAGTTGCCAAAAAAATAACTAAAAAAAATAAAAAAATAAAAATTGTAATAACTATTGTCTTCCTATTAATGATTATCCTGATTTGATGTTCTTGCCCAGCAATTATGAATAAAAGCGAAATTAAAACAATAACTGACAATACTATTAAAAATATTTGCTCTACTTGTATACCAGTGGCCAATAAAAGAGCGCATAAAAGAATACTGCCATACCATAAAATTAATATTTGACCTTTATTCAATTTCATAATAATGCTCCTTAAATATTTATTTATAGTCGCCTTTCACCCGCCGGGCAGCTGTGAAAGGGATTATTGTCCGCATTTTTTATTCCAGATAATTTGCTGGCCTAAAGCCACTACTTATGAGCTTTTCATCTTTCCGAGCCCTCTGGAAAGCTTGAACATAGCTCAATATAGAATCAACAGTTGTCACACTTAAAATTTCCATTCTTAAATCAGCATGAAAGATATAAGAATAATGTTCATGTAATATTTGGTCTACACACTCTATTAGTTGATCGATTTCAGAATTATTGATTGGATATTTCTTATAGATTGATGATGGAGTGTCAAAAAAAGCTTTATCAAGATGTGCAATAGATTTATCACGCCATGCTTTGATTCGGGAGATCAAATCATTGAAAGAATCCAGTTCACATATATTTTTATCGATTATTTCTCTATATTCATTTGGTTTTATAGATTCACGCTCATTCTTTTTGCTTGGATTGTAGCGAGTTGGGCAAATAGACCGGGCATGAACACATGCTTTATGGCCCCAAATTTATGTTCCCTCTGCTATTTTGGGGATTTCCCTAATTGACTCTTTCAAGATTAGACGATATGGATAAGATGAAAAATCAAATTATTTTAGATATATTCAAGCAGGTAATTACAAATGCCACATCATAATGAAGCAAGCGTAAATTCAAGAGAACTTTGTTTAGGCATTTTTCGTGAACTGAATAATTATATCCCAAAAATTAAAAGAAAAGAGACGGAGATTTATTGTACGGCGTCTTCGGACGATAGAACGCAGTTTGTTCAAGTTTATCATCGAAACCCAAGGAATATCATCCGTGTTTATTTTAACGGTCCAATCAAGAAGATGGAAGAGATAAATAGAAGAACCTCATTGAATATATTAACTGATAAATCTCGTAAATCATTTCAACATTATATCATAGTTGAAGACATAAAGATGGTCCCTAACGTTGCTAAAATTGTATATAAACTCTCGTATTTAAAATCATAATATTTAATGATGGGGAAAAATCATTTCACCCCGGTTCATACCCCATTACCTTTTCATATTCCTCTGCCACGGCATCTTCCTATGATTTTTTAATCGACATGGTTTTTTTATTTCTTTAAGATGATATTTATATTGGCCAGGAAATCAAAATAACCCATGAGTTTGTTTGTTTTTGTTTCAAATAAACCCATTTTGTCAAGTGACTCTTGCCACTCACAATGGTACTCGGTATTAAATTCAATATTGCAATCTTTCAAAGATTCATCTTGATAAACTCGATATATATGCCTTACTGGATCTTCTATGAGTTTTTGCAATTCTTTTTTTGTGTTCAAGAAGCCGGCAAAATACTTAAAAGCCTCGAATGCTGGTCCAGGCCCCGCAAAATAAATTTTATATCCTTGGTTGTTAATGTAACATAATTTTCTTTTGAGCTTCATATTTATTCTCCTATATGCTATTGATTTTATGTGATTTAAACCTTGTTTAACCCCTGTTGATGTAAGTGTGTATGAATCAAATTATACGGTGCTTAAACTCGAAATTTAAGGTCTTTAATCTGCATGTTCATAGCCCGCCCGTGCTGACTGGATCAAACTGTGAAAATGGCAAGCACCAGATGGAAAAGTTTAACTGATGACAGGGTGCCTCAACCCGAGAATCGGCTCCATAAGTTTTACTCCGGCATCATCATCCTGTGTCAGGTTAAAAGAATTTTATGCAATGGCACTGAAAAACTTTGGAAATCAATCCACCACCGGCGCATACCCCATCACTTTTTCATATTCATCCATCATAATTTTCCATAAAAGGTTGCAATACTGTTCTTCTACAATGACCGAATCATGCATGCATAAGCCAGCAATGCCGTGATCAAGCAGGCGCATTAAGATTCTTTCCATGATTTGGCTGTCCTGATATTGCAACCCAAGGCCTCTTGCTTTAAAAAGGTCATCACGAATTGGGTAATGGTAATCCATAAAAGCATCCATCATTTTTTTGATAGAGCCCTTGCCTTTCCGGTATCGTATCCCTTCGCGCTTTAATTTATTAAATATGGCACCGGATGCTTCATTTCGATCGGCATTAATGCTGATGAGGGAAACGAATTTATATTTGGTCCTTTCATCTTTCCGCCCAATCATATATGGGTCCTTTGTGTATTTTTCTCCTTGGCGGTGATAAAGCATTCTGATATGCATCCCAGAGAAATCTACCTCTACAGTTTGATTGCCATTGATGCAAATACAGTCACGGACCTCTTTATGAATCCCCTGATAAAATGGTCCCCAAAAACGCCCTCCTTTATCAAACTCTGTTGAGCCCTCATTGAATACCCGGTGCAGGTATTTTTTGTTGATTTCAAATTCCAGGTACTTAATACCGAAATCTTTAAGGGGACGCTTCTGCTTCATGAGAAGATATTTTTTATGTTCCCGATCCTTTTTGTCTCGGCCATTTACCTTGATTAGATTGAACATTTTTTTTAACCATAAAAGATACAAAAAAAGTGCATGTTTTTTACCATTTTTTTGCTCTATGCTCTGCCATTGTTGGCTGTGTAGCGTATGAGTTATTGAGATAAGGGTTGTATCTATATTCATAGGTTCTAATGTGTCTTCATTTAGAATAGATATTGTAGAGTATGAGTGTTTACCATATGAGAACTGTGATATCTGAAGTCCTGACTCTTGATTAAACACTGGTAGATCTTGTCCTGTAAACTTATCACCATAGCACTGATTCTCTACAGGATCTTTATAATCCAGTGCTGAATCAATATATCTGATTGAGCCAGTTATTAATCCTCCGAGGATTGTATCTGTTAGAACCTTCGGCTTAACTAAATCTTCCCCGAGCATCTTGATTCGGATAGTTTGATTTTTCGCCAAAGCATTATATCTGCGCAAGTTATATTCCATCTCCAGAGTAAGATCTGTCTCATCAAATTCATCAGGGATAGTATATTCTTTTTCAATCCATTTATTATTTTTTTTATCAAAACGCTTTCTAATCTCTTTGTGATTGAGTTGAACCAGGTCAACATTCTTATCCTGATAAATGCCTTCAAAAATGCTGAAATTATATTTATTGATAAACCGTCGCAGCAACTTTTCTGTGCCCCAGATACGGGTTACTCTTCTGCGTCCGTCTTTTCTGTCTAAATAGCCTATTTTTTGATATAGATAACCCTTTCTTAAAAGACTATCCAGCAATCTCATTGTGCGATCATGCCGTATGAAAACTTTGTTATAAGCACTGCCTTTACCGTATCTGCTCCTGTCTCTATAAATCATGATAGGTGAACCAGTGCAAAGACCAACCCAAAGATTGAGTAAGATGAGCATGAGCATTTTTTTATCACGAGATTTTTTCTTTGAGAGTTGGTACTTCTCTCCGATATCTTTGAATATAAAATCTCTGGCATCTTTAACATGTTTTTCATCACTGACGTGCCAGATACTGAACCAAATGGCTGTGTTGAGCCAGTTGTTGAATCTTTTTTTGTTTATTTTGTAAGTTGTTGTTTTTAGTTTGATACTCATTGAGGTTGTGCTCCTGTGCTAATTTATTTTCCATAAACAATCCTTTCATTTTATGGTTGATTGTTGGGGCACCTGCCAGCCCGAGAACTGACAGATACCCACATTTTTAATCTTGCGATGAATGAAATATGATGGATTACTCTTAATGTGATATTTCGTCCCTATATAAGACGTATAGTACAAGAATCTGAAAAAATTCTTTTTATTTTATAAGTACTTATTTTTATAGGGTTTTCTGTTTAACAAAAAAAAATTTTACCATTTCATGCATTCACAAATACCGGACTTTTTATACCGGTCTATACTGCGATGCCGGGAAAGAGCCTTGTTGTGGCTGATTTCCTGTTGCATCAGGTGTCGCATTTGCAATGGCAGTGGCGACTTTATACAGATTAAATGTGACAAGGTTCCATGTGCATGCATCAAGCCTCTCGTCATATTGTGCACAGCCTGTTATCAGACATGGCTCTTTGAAGAGTGAGCATTGCTTGTCTTGTAATCTTGACATGATTATTTTTCCTCCTTTTCTAGTATTTCTGCTGTCTTGGCTGAAGCCACTGGCAGGGTAAATCCTTGATCAACAAAACTCTTAAAGATTTTAATTTCTTTCAAATTTTCCTTGCTGAAGCGTCTATACCTTATTTCTCCGCAAGTGATTCTTACTGGAGGTTTGATGTATCCTCTCGCTTCATAATTTCTTAACTGACGAGCCGAACAGCAACTTTCCTTACTAGCATCTGCGATTCCTAATGAATCTTTCATAATTTAATTCTCCTTTAAATTTTTATTGAGCGACAAAAAAAATGTCTCTCTACTTAAAGTGAGGTTACATTAATGATTTAAGATGCATGTATTTACAGGAGAAAGGATGGAAAGGTATAACAGGCAAGGTTTTCAAGAATTAGGAAATTTTGTTGCCAAATTTGACTGAATCCGCATACTCAAAAAAAAGTAAAAATAATTGAATATTTTGTTATTTTTTTATGATTTTAGGAAAAAATTTATGAATAATCTTCATCCTGATCCAGATCGTCATCGTAATAATCTTTTTCAATTTCTCGCTGTTGTCTCTCCTCTTCTGCAAAATCTTCTGATGCAGGTCCAATTATCATCCAGCCATAAATATCAAAATCAATCATCATACCTCCTTTATTTAAGCTACCTTCTGAAAATCACTGACACCATCAGCGCGGCCATGCAGAATCAGGTTAAGAATCTTTTCTGTGTCTGCCAACACTTTCAGACATGCCTTGTGAGGATTCATTTTGATTTGTTCTGCGTATCTTTTGATATAACGGTAGCTGTTGCCAGTTGTATCTTCTGCATTTTTACCGATAATTCTGGATAGGGCCTGGGCTGATAATTCCGCTGAAATTTCTTGTAATGGGTTTTGACCGGGCTTAAGTTGACCTTTTATAATGTGGTCTGCTGCGTGGGCTAGCTCGTGATAGAAAGTCTTTTCTGCTGAAGTCGCTATGGCTATTTCTTTTCGATCGGGGGCAAAATATCCATAATAACGATAATTTCCCGGAACAGCTTTTACAGAAATACCCCAGGCATAAGCTCTTTCAAGCAAAGGAATCTCTGGCAATTCAATGTTCTGATAATCAAGGGGCTCTCCCTCCGTACTCTCTACTGAAAAAACAGGCATAGCCTTGAAGAAAGTCAGCACTTTCTTTTCTTCTTTTATCTCGTCATCCTTATTTTTCTTGAAACAAGGAACAAGGATGTAGATAGCCCGACTTCCTTTCTTAACTTGACGCCCGACTGAAAGCCACTGTTTGTAGCCTCTCGAATCTGCTGTCCCAGAAAGAAATTGGATAGTCCGGTTGGTAAAACTCCAATGGGCGCTGGGAATATCTCCGGTCGGAGTAAAGGTTGCTACTGCCACGGCTTCGGGAATGGCTCCTGATTCAAAGGCTTCCAAGATGGTGTTAAGAACTGTTTTAATTTTTTCATTCATTGGTTTTCTCCTGTTTTTAATTGTTGTGAAATAATTTCTTAAATGGGTTTAAGACATGTTTTGAGCTGATTGCGGTGGGTTTGTCGATGGCGCATGAAAAGGGGTTAAATCTGCATCACATGATGTGTTTGCTGGATGAGATGAATTCGTCATACTTTTGTTTTGATTTAGCCAGCCATCCCTGTTCAGAAAAACTGTAATAATTTTCTCCAATAATCAGATGGTCATGCAAGGTTACATCAATGCTTGAAAGTGCAATTCCAATTCGTGCTGTAATCATAAGATCTTCAGATGATGGCTTTGTGGAGCCCGACGGGTGGTTATGTGTCAAAATTATTGCTGCAGCTTTATTTTTCAACACCTTTTTTACAATTTCTCTGGGGTATACTGCGGAACTTGTGATTGAGCCAGAAAACATCTTTTCGATAGCAATGATGTGATTTTTGGCATCCAGTAAGATACAGTACATTTTTTCGATGTCGTCATGCCTGGCAAAGAAAGGCTTCATGATATTACAGACCTCCTGGGCATTTGATAAAGCATTGCCCTTACTGGATTCCTTGATCATAGACGCAAAATGCCCGGATTTAAGGTCATCCCAAAACCTGGTTATTTTCTTTGTATTTTCTGAACTGCTTGAATGATTTTCCATTATTTAAGTCTCCTGTTTTAGAAAAATATAAAACCTTCACTGGATCATCATAGGAAGGTGTCATTTGATTGAAATACGGGTTGTATGCCAAGTTTACATGATATGATCCCTTAACCGTTTGATGGCGTTAAAAGGGGCCAAATATTCTCTTCCCAGAGCCTTTTTAATCCGGCATGCTTCTATAAAAACTTCACCAATTTTTCCGGCACTTTCAAAAATTTCAAGACCGATATAAGCAAGCCGAGAGTTTGTGGATAAAACATACGTTTCCAGGCCTTCCCGATAGACATCCAGAACATCACTATCACCCGCAGAAAGTTTTTGTGTATGCTGGCCTGATTTATCTCTGAATGTGATTTCAAGGCATGGATTGAACCTTTTGGCGTGAAGCATATCTTCAAACGATTCCTTACCGATGCTGTAATTATCTATTCTATGCATTGGTCACTCCTTCCAGGTAAAAATCACAATGCCCGCAAAAAGATTTATCTTTGCAGGCATCACAAATTTTACCCTTGTCTAATGTTGCTCCAAGGTGATCAAAAATACTCGCCATTGTTTTGGTCATTGGCATCTGGCACCCCCACGCAATCCGCCGTAAGAGAGCGCTGTGGTGTTGGTCAAGTTCAGGAGTATAAGCCATGATAGAGACCTCCTGGAGTAGTTGAATTGATATGCCGGTGTGGAATGATGATTTTACATTCACTGCACTGGATCTCATTGCTATCTGATTCAGACAGAATGATTTTCTTGCAGTTAGGGCACACGATTTCTACAGTGGCTGAAGGATCAGGCAGGGTCCATCCTTGAGCAATGCAGATTTTCTCCACTTGGTTGGCAGGGCGGATCTGCCAATACTGATCGCATTCAATTTCAAGATATCCATGAATTCTGATATCAGCTAAATCTGACAAATTAAAGTAGCCGGCTTCACTCATATCTGTATCGTTGTTCAAAATGACATAGCCAAAAAAGATATCATTGCCATTAAATTCATATGCCCACCAATCCGATCCAGTGGGAAATGAAAAGTGCAGATAAACAAGCTTATCTTTCAATGGCACTTCTTCGGTTTGGTAAAGTCTGGGAATGATCGCTAATTGTGCTGCTGCTGGTTTGAAAAACATGATTTTTCTCCTTTGTTTGTGGCTGGTTTTCAGCCGTTTAAGTGCTGGATAAATTTTGATGCTTCAACTCTATCAAGACCGGTTAAATCCTTGTTAAATTGGTTATTAACCTGTTTTTCCAAGCCTTCTATGGTCATTCCTTTTCTACCTGCTATTTTCTGAATCAGGTTCTTTTGCTTCTGGCTTATGGGTTTGTCTTCGTGATAACTGCCAGTGCGAGATACCCCAGGAGGAAGGTTGTAATTATGACAATCTGACATGGCAGGCACACTGTTTTTATTACAACCTGACATCTTGGTTAAAGTACGGCGATGGGTTCTAATGAAGGCACCGGTAAGACCTGCCACCCTAATGGTTGCGCCAATCATTGCACTTTTACAAGCCATCTTGATGCTGGTGTTCAAGTTCCAGTTATCCTGTTTGATATGTCTGGCACCGGAACCCTCCGCCGCCACTTTACCGTTCAGGGTCTTCAACTCACACCGTAAAATGATGGTTGATATTTCCTGTCTAAAAACAGCGGCTTCCTCGTATTTGTGAAGGTTCGGGAAATGGACAGACAATCCCAGGACACTCAAAATCTTTTCCGCTCCTGCTTTCCACAGCGTTATCATAGACATATGGGAAAAATCACGGCATCGGTGGGGTACACCTGCTCTGGCATATTTGCATTGCTCAAAAACGTGAATACGCCCATAATGAACGTCTGGTTGAAGGTTGTTTTTAATCCAATGGATAAGCCTCTTGTGGTTCTGTTCACGCCTTTTAATGGCATTCTCGAACGTTTCAGAGGGCAAATCCAGAGGGCTGAATGGGAACACTGATATACCACCAGATGGGCTCTGTTTGTCATTGTCTGGAGGGTCCCCAGGTGGCTGTGAATAACGCTTCAAAATGGCTGTTTTTGATACATGTTCCATGTTAAATCTCCTTTATGATTAAGGTTCTTAAAAATAAAAAAGACCGCCTTTGCAAAAAGGACAGTCTCATAATGGCTCCGTAAAATGTTATTTGAATTACAGGCCCATACCTGCTGGTATAATTCCGATAAAACGGTGGTCCCTGGCGCAACAATTTCTCTTCCCGCAAATAAAGCATCTTCCTGTTATGGCTTCATATTCTTTTTCTGCTACACGGCACCGATAATCACAGATACAAGCGAAAAGCCTCTCCTGTTTGAACCGGGGCTGATGGAACACCAACATCTGTCTGTTACACGATGGGCATGGGATCTGAATAAAGGTTTGGGTATTGTCAGTGACCGGATAAAACCCAATGGACATGGCTGTACGAATTAAAACCCTTTTCTTGTTCATGATATCTCCTTTTGATTAAGTGAGGGGGGGATAAAAAAGGCTTATGAAATTGTGGTTAAAATGGTTGATGCTCTATCTTCCAAAGCCCTGTCTTTTTGATTCAGGAACCTGGAAATAGAGCAAGGGGGGGGGCTATAATGTATCAAATGAAAAACGAATATGCCTTTCACTGATAGGTACCCCAAGGCGATTAATTTATGGGATTTGAATTTTACGACCAAGATGTGGTCTGGATCAGAGGCATCTTAACGAAAATAATATATGGAGGTTGGATTTGATAAGATCGACCATGATGGATTTATGAACCGGCATGGCAATGATGTTCACCCATAGATAGTAAAAATAGTATATAAAATCAGTGTAGTATCAACTCACCTAAAACCTAAAACCAAAGCATCACCATCTCCACTAAAACCTAAAACCAAAGAAATGCCATCTCAAATAGACCATGCATCTCGGCACTGCAAAACACGGCACTTGTTTCAATCTTTTTTTGATACTGAATCAGCTATGGGAGTTGGTACTCGTTCGAGGCTATGGATAAGGAGGAGGTTTGGTACAGGGAGAGGGAAGTACTGGGTTGGATTGGTACTACAGATTACTATTTACTACACTAAAAGAATTGATTTAAACTTGATATCTGAAAAATGCCATTCAACTTTCTAAACAGGGTTATATTTTGTCTTCAATTAAGATTAATGGAAGGTCTTTCCTGAATCAATTATATTTTTACAAAAGCTGATCTGTCGAAATGACTTTACATGCATTAGAAATATTGATACGAAATTCCTAACCCAGATTTTTAGCTCATTTGGCCGGATAATATTCAAAGTTTACGAGATAAACAGATCTGTAAAATTAGTTGTTGGCTTGGAAAAAATTAACGATATGAGATTAAAAAAAAATCATATATCATGTGATGTCACCTTGAAAGAAGATCTTCTTTTGATGCGATATATGGATCTTCCAAAGTTCATTGATATGATTAGAACGGGTAAACTCTATTTAACTTCAGCAGTAGACTTCAATGACCAGTTAGAAGGCACACTTCCTGAATCAATACGAGATTCTTTCTTAAATGATCCAGAAGTTGTAGCTGCATATGGCAATTTGCCTATTCAAGAAAGAGAATATTTAAACAAAATTAGAACGAATATTAGTTGTTGGACAAAAGGCACAGCCGATAATATGGCCTTGTGGAAAATATACGGTGGATCTAAACAATCTGTGGCTGTAATGACAACCCTCAATAAAATTGTTCAAAGTGCGATTTCCTGGAAAAACATCTCAAGTGTGGCGCTTAAAGATGTTATTTACATCGATCATTCAGGAATTTTGCCTGATGGAGTTTATTCTTTAAGTCCTGAAACATTTGGCCTCAAACATGAAGCGTATTCTTTTGAAAATGAAGTTCGGATTGTAATTACTCGTGACAATAATAAAACGCCATCTCCAATGCGACTTCCAATTGCAATTAATAGCTTTATTGAAAAAATAATAGTAGCACCAGAGGCAGGTGCCTGGTTTTTTGATATGGTAAAAGACCTATCGGAAAAATATGGTATTACAGCTCCTGTTGAGAACTCAAAATTGACGAGGCTTGTTAATCACCGCGATAAAATAAACAGAAAAGGGGTATAATTTTCAAAATCTATTGACTAAAAGTATCAAAATGTCAGATTAAATGGGCTTTCAGTTGGAAGCCTTTTTTTATTGATGACAAGGCGG
>Ga0257125_1002131_pt1 | contig 17200 bp, 15 predicted proteins | sample SI106_200metaG_FD_190183 | JGI IMG/M metagenome (GOLD analysis project Ga0257125, IMG submission 190183) | Marine microbial communities from Saanich Inlet, British Columbia, Canada - SI106_200 | ecosystem: Environmental > Aquatic > Marine > Inlet | place: Canada: British Columbia | collected...
TGTAGTCCTTAAATCAGGTGTTGCAAAAACTGATTTGAGGATTAATTGAAACATATGAAACAATACCTCCCTTTTAATAAATCACCGTTGGAAGTTAAAGCATATGAACAGTATCAGTCAAAAATTTGATCGTTGTTCTTAGCTTATATCAAAAAAAGGGGGAGTAACTCTGAGATACTTAACATGAATACTCTATTTGCAATGATTGTAAAACGGCTGGTACTAGGAATTTTGACAGTATTGGTCATTTCTGTTCTAATTTTTATAGGTGTTGAAGCGCTTCCAGGTGATCTGGCTGAAGCTGTTCTGGGACAAAATGCCACCGCGGAAACTGTAGCAGCCTTCCGTAAAGAACTAAAACTTGATCTTCCCCCCCATGTCCGTTATTTTACCTGGTTGGGAAATTTTCTCCAGGGAGATTTAGGCACGTCTCTGGCCAATCACAGACCTATTGCGGATCAGATCATTTGGCGTTTTGCGAATACCTTGTTTCTAGCGACCGTAGCTGCTGTAATAGCAGTTCCCTTGGCCATTTTATTAGGGATATTGGCAGCGCTTTATCGAAACAGTCTTTTTGATCGCTTTATTTCTATCACGACACTAAGTACCATATCATTTCCCGACTTTTTTATTGCCTATATTCTGGTAGCTCTGTTTTCCGTACAAATTGTATGGTTTCCCAGTATGGCTACGATTAATGCACAGATGTCATTTTGGGAAAAAATTTACACCATCACCCTTCCCTGCATCACCCTGACTTTGGTCGTAATGGCACATATGATGCGGCAAACCAGGGCAGCTATCATCAATGTGCTTGCCAGCCCATTTATTGAAATGGCAACTCTGAAGGGTTTGAAACGGATGCGAATCATAGTACTCCACGCTTTTCCAAACGCACTCTCACCCGTGATTAATATTATCGCTCTTAATCTGGCGTTCCTGGTGACTGGTGTTGTGATTGTTGAAGTGGTGTTCGTCTACCCTGGACTGGGACAACTTTTTGTGGATGCGGTCTCAAAACGCGACTTACCTTTAGTACAAGCCAGTGGCCTTATTTTCGCTATCACATATGTTTCTTTGAATTTAATAGCTGATGTATTATCCATTCTTTGTAACCCCAGGCTACGTAATCCTAAATAAGGAGATTTTTAAAATGGCGCTGTTAAAACTTTTAAAAAATTCACCGATTAGCGCCCGCATCGGAATGATAATCGTTTTAGTAAACATCCTGGCAGCTATTTTCGTGCCTGTAATTGCACCCTATGGGGAAACCGAAATAGTCAGTGATGTTTGGATGGAAATGAGTGCAGATAACTTACTAGGTACAGATCATATCGGACGAGATTTATTTACCCGGATGCTTTATGGCGCCCGTAATACGATTACCATCGCTTTTTTAATAACAGCTCTTTCTTTTACGATTGGTTCAATTTGCGGATTCTTCGCAGCTACTTTAGGCGGTTGGGTGGACTTGGCTTTGAGCCGTATCGTGGATGTAATGATGGCTTTCCCGACACTTATTTTTGCCTTGATGGTATTATCAGTGGTAGGGACCTCTCCTGCCGCTTTAATCGTAGTTATAGCACTGTTGGACTCCACCCGGGTCTATCGTTTATCACGAGCCGTGGCGATGGATATTGAGGTGATGGAGTATGTGGAGGCGGCCAGACTTCGGGGAGAAAAAATTTGGTGGTTAATGCGGCACGAAATTTTACCAAATTCTCTACCACCACTGGTGGCAGAGTTTGGATTACGATTCTGCTTTGTTTTTCTGTTTATTGCTGCTTTAAGCTTTTTAGGACTGGGAATCCAACCTCCCACTGCTGATTGGGGCGGTATGGTAAGGGAAAATGCAGGGGCTATCACTTTCGGAATCTTTATACCCCTATGGCCGGCGGCGGCTATCGCAACCTTAACTGTTGGTGTCAATTTGATTGTTGACTGGTTTTTGCATCTTTCAAGCGGATTAGAAGATTAACTAGAGTGTAACGAGAAAAATCAATGAGTGAAATATTAAATATTAAAAAATTAGTGATCGAAGGGCTCACTGGTGAGAAATGGATACCGATTGTGAAAGGTGTCGATCTTACTTTAAACAGAGGTGAGGTGCTCGGCTTAATCGGAGAATCAGGGGCGGGAAAGTCTACGATAGGCCTGGCTTCCATGGGATATACCAGGCAGGGGTGTCGGATCGCTTCTGCTTCTATTAACTTTGATGGTATGGAACTTTTTAATGCTTCCGAAGAAGTATTAAGAAAAATAAGAAGTACCCGTATTGCTTATGTCGCCCAAAGTGCAGCGGCTTCCTTTAATCCATCCCACCGGTTAATCAAGCAGTATGCCGAAGCTCCGGTTCAGCATGGATTAATGAATTTTTCCCAGGCTGCTGAAAATGCTACGGGAATCTATAAGCGTTTATTAATGCCTGATCCTGATAAAATTGGTTATCGATATCCACACCAGGTTTCGGGAGGTCAATTACAGCGTGCGATGGTCGCGATGGCTATGAGTTGTCAACCGGATTTAATTATTTTTGATGAACCAACCACGGCCTTGGATGTGACCACTCAAATTGAGGTATTAACGGCAATTAAAGAAGTCGCGAGACAACATAACACCGCTGCTATATACATTACTCATGACCTGGCAGTTGTAGCTCAGCTGGCTGATCGGATCATGGTATTAAGGGATGGAAACCTGGTTGAAGAAAATGAATGCCGGAAGATGTTGGCGGAACCGAAAGAAGAATATACTCAGGAGCTTTTAGCGGTACGTAATTTTACTGAAGGAAAAGATCTTTCCACTTTAAAAGATGAAGTTATTCTAGAAGTAAAAGACGTCACAGCCAGTTATGGCGGTATTGTTAATGTTGTTGAAGATATTGAACTAAGTATCAAAAAAGGTAGAACGATAGCACTAGTGGGTGAATCAGGCAGTGGTAAAAGTACATTGGCTCGCGTCATTACCGGTTTGCTTCCTCCAATGAAAGGAACCATTGAATATGAAGGTAATCCTTTAGCGCCGGCCTTGAAAGATAGAGATAAAGAAAGTCTCAGAAAAATGCAGATGATTTATCAGATGCCCGATACGGCACTTAATCCCAGACAGAAGATTCGAAAAATAATCGGACGACCACTGTCATTTTATTTTGGTTTAGACCACAAGGCACAGGAACAAAAAATACTGGAACTTCTGGATCAAATCGAATTGCCGGCCAACTATATTGATCGGTTTCCTCCGGAATTGTCCGGTGGGGAGAAACAGAGAGTTTGTATCGCACGGGCACTAGCAGCTAAACCCGATCTGATTATATGTGATGAAGTAACATCTGCTTTAGATCAATTGGTAGCTAAAGAAATTCTTAAGCTTTTGCAAAACTTACAAAATAAATTGAATGTCTCTTATCTTTTTATTACCCACGATTTAGCGACAGTAAAAGCCATTTCTGACGAAATTGTAGTGATGTTGCAAGGTAGAATCGTTGAACATGGTACAAAAGAGGAGATTCTGACACCTCCGCATCATGAGTATACAGAATTATTGCTGTCTTCTGTACCCGAAATGGACCCGGACTGGCTGGAAAATCTGTTGGTAAAGAGAGCCGCGAATGGATAAGGTTTATTAAGAAAGATAAAACTAAATCAATGCTTTAATCTAAAATACCACTTGGAAAGGTTCTTCTATTAGAAATGAGGTGCCTAACCTCCAATGAGAAAAATTCTAATCCTGTGTGAGTATCCCCAACATGATTGCCAGAAGTTAGGGATTCCTTAACCTTATTGGCCTTAACGTGAATTACTAAGGTACACAAATCGAAATCAATCAAAAACATTAATAGTATTCAATGGAAATAAGACATATTGAGGGATGTAGCTTATGAAATTGCGAGAAAAACTGCTGGTTGCGTTTATTGTGGCTTCAATGATTCCATTTATTTTATTGGGTGTTTCATCTTTGCTCATTGGCGAGCAGGTATTGAAAAAAAATACTCTTAAAAAACTTGATTTTAATTTAATTACAGCCAAACAAGGTATCGGTGAATACCTGCAAAGCCTGGAACAAATCGGTAGTTTGCAGGGGGGGAAAAATATAACGGCGATCGATGCCATAATGAGTTTGCTCGATTCGGTTCATGATCCATCTGGTATGAGCTACAAAGTTACGGTTCAAAAATTTGATTTTTATTATTCAGATTTAATAAGAATTTATCCGGATGTTACGAAAGTTTTCCTGGCTGGTACTGTTATCAAGGACGAGAAAAAAATTGGTAAACTCCTCTATGCTTCATCGCGATTAAATCAAACACAAGATAAATCAGACGAACAAAAACCCGGATTAATTGACCTAATTGCTAAACTTGGCGGTGGATATTTGCTGGCTGGTACTGAAAATCCTTTAGCTAAAGCCTATTATTCTGCTTTGAAAGAAAATAAAACCATAATTCTTGATTTTCAACCCTTTTTGGAGGAAAAACATGCTTCTTTATGGCTGGCGTCTCCTGTTTTAATGAGTGAAGGATTTGGATTTGATTGGGTATTACCAAATGAAAATAAAGATCTCGAAGCAACTGTTGAATCTGAATCGATGGGAGTAATTATTTGTCAAATTAATGCGGACGCGATTAATAGATTGATTCCCAGTGAAGCGGATGAAAATAGTTATTTGATCGGTAAGAACCTAAATGGTGAAAGTGTATTAAGATCATTTGATAAGAAATTGAAAGCCGGTGAGTCTCTACCTGAAAGTATGAATCAAGTACTGGCTAATAGTGAAAGGACATCGTATAGTGATGCGGACAACATCAGTTATTTGGTGGCCACAACAGCCATGAATTCCTTTAATTTAAACTGGCAGTTGATCACAAGAATTTCTAAATCGGTGGCCTTTGCCGATGTCACCAAACTAAGGTGGTCCATTTTTATTATCGGTATCTTCGGATTTGTGATTATCGTTTCAGTCACTCTGTTTACGGTAAGATTCATAACCAAACCCATTAATTCTGTGGCCCAGTTTATTGACCGTATCAGTCAGGGATGGTTGAGTGATCGATTATCTATTAAAGGACGGGATGAAATTTCGTTAATGATTCAATTACTTAACGGTTTTGTCGATGATTTGGAAAAAAAGGCTACCCTTGCCAATCAAATTTCCAGAGGTGAACTGAATGTCGAGGTAGAACTATCCTCAGATAATGATATGTTAGGGAATTCACTTAGCCAAATGGTAGAAAATCTGAATCAGATGATTTTGGAAATTTCCAATCAATCAGAAGGATTGGCCAAGTCTTCAGAAACGCTTTCCATTGCTTCATCTGATATATCTGTAGCAACGGAAGAGATGTCAACCCAGTCTTTAACAGTTGCCAGTTCATCAGATGAAATGGCGACAAACATAACAGCTATGGCTGCCGGAATCGAAGAAATGAGTGCTGGTGTTCAATCTGTCGCGACCACTACGACTGAAATGTTCCAGAACATGAGTGCCATGTCTGAATCGATGGAAGGAATTTCTCAAACGATTGACAGTACATCAGGTAGCGCACAGGAAGCTCTGGATGTTTCAAACAAAGCACAACAGGCCTCAGATAAAGCAACCGGTATCATGGGTGAGTTGAGTAAATCAGCGCTTGAAATTGGAGAGGTCACAGAAATAATCAAGGAGATTGCTCAACAGACAAACTTGTTGGCTTTAAACGCGAATATCGAAGCTGCTTCGGCAGGAGAAGCTGGGAAGGGGTTTGCCGTTGTTGCAAATGAAATTAAGGAATTAGCAAAACAAAGTTCATTATCCGCAGAAAACATCGCGAAGAAAATATCGGATATTCAAAATAATGCCAATGAATCTGAACAATCAATTATTGAGGTTTCGAGTATTGTTGAGCGGATTGGTAAATCCTCCCATGGAATTACTACCTTGTCTCAAAAAGGAAGCGAAATGGTGAATTTAATGTCAAGTAATATTAAAGAAGCAGTTTTGGCATCAGAGGAGATTGCTAAATTAATTGAACAAATGTCAATTGCGGCTAAGGAGTCCACACAAAACTCATCCCGAATTTCTTTTAGTTCATCACAAATATCAAAAAATACCAATGAACTCAGCAATATAATTACAACGGCTGCAGAGCGTGTGAAGCAGATCGATGCCGGGGTGGCCCAACAAGCGGATCTGGCAGTGGTCTTGAAAAGTTTGACTAAGAAATTTACTTTGAGATAGTTTTCACTCTGTGCTGTTAATGAACATGAGTTACTAGCATATGATTACAATTAGAAACAAAAAATCGTAGGTCGGATCAAGCGAAGCGGATCCGACAATTGTTTTCAGTGTGGATCCGTCGTTACGTTCTTGCTCAGAGTATCGCAGTTCAGTCGTTAAATTACTGGTGGTGGAATCAAAACAAACTTACCGATATGTTTTTTTTCCAGAAATATTCGCTGAGCCTCAGCCATTTCTTCTAGGGGAAAAGTCCTGGCAACTAGTGGTTTGATTTCACCTTTTTCGATGTAAGAAATAAGATTTGGGAAAACGGGTTTATCCCAAGCAGTACAACCGATCATAGTGACGTCTTTAAGGTATAAGGTACGCATATCAAGGCTTACGATTGGACCACCGATGGCTCCTGAAGTAACATATTTACCACCTCTTTTAATCATATTTAGCATATCTTCAAAACCTGGTCCCGCCACGTTATCAACGACTACATCGACCGATTTTTCACCCAGTTGAGCAATGATATCATCACCCCGGGCAATAACCTGGTCAGCACCGATGTCCATGACTGCTTTTATTTTTTCTTTTCCGGCGATGGCTGTTACTTTGGCACCTCGCCTTTTGGCCAGTTGTACTGCTGCGGAACCAACTCCCCCGGAGGCACCGGTTACCAGTACATGATCCCCCTCTTTGACATTAGCGCGATGTAGCATGTTTTCAGAGGTGCCGTAAGCACAAGGGATTGAACCAAGCTCAGCATCACTCCAGTTGGCGTTGACTGGGAATATTTCATCGGTGGGTACTTTAACATATTGGGCAAATGCACCATCAAAATCTGAGGCCATCCAAATGTGCTCCATGGAGTCAAAACCTTGCGTTCGCATGCAGGATCGAATTAAAATCCTTTGTCCGATGAATTCCGGGATACCGTCAGCGGAAACGGCCGAAACACGACCACAGCAGTCAGTTCCCTGAATAAATGGAAATGGGGTGGCTTCATTCCAGCCTCCATCCGCTTTATGCGTTGCTTTTTTCGCTTCTTTATCTGCAGCATCTTCGGTACTGCCGGTTATTGAGGCTGAATACCAACCTAATCGTGTATTGATTTCAGTATTATTAACGCCAGCGGCAAGCACTTGTACTAAAACTTCACCGGCGGCAAGCTCTGGAATAGGAACATCCCGATATTCAAGTTTGTCATAACTGCCATTTCCAGTGGTAACAACTGCTTTCATGGTTGGCCGGTTTTCCGTTTCAAATCGGTTTTGTTTTTGAAATAAATTGTTAGCACTTGTCATTCATATTCTCCTATCCGTTATACCGCTTTGATGTGAAATTTTACTATATGACTGGGAACAGTTACTGTTAAGCTTTTAATTAGTTATTCATGTCCTCCACAAATCACTCAATATAAAACCTAAAGTAACCATACCTTTATATATTTTAGCTTTTAACACCACGTTCTTCTTCCGCATCACTTACAATGCCTCTAACTTTCTTTAATACTTCTTCGGAAAGAGGAGCTGGTTTGTGCGTTTTTAGGATGCTTTTAACTTCATCCCTGGCACGTTCATAGGCATCTTTCTCTCCATTTTTTTCCCATTGATGACGCATTTGCCGATTCATGATTTTCGGGCTGGAAATTGTTTTCATATAATCAAAGGTTGCTTTGTGGGCCAAATAATCATGAAACTGACCATTTTCTTTGATCATATCGATGGATAGTGTAATATCATTGACAGCAATACCATTAACAGCCGTTTTGATCATTCCAGCGATTTCATTATCTAATACCAGTTGTGCCAAATCGAAAGTAATTCCCATTTCCAGCATTCCTAAACCGTAAATAACGTTGCACCCTGACAACGCAGGTAGGATACCGGTCATGGTTTTCTCATGGCCAGACTGAGCATCTGTAACTTTACTATCGCCCTAGCCTCCGGCGGCAAAAGAGGGCAAATGGTAATAGTTAGCCAATCGTGCGACAGCAGCGCTGATCATTCCTGTTTCAGGTGCTCCGACGGATGCGGTGGCAAATCTTAAATCCATTGGACAGGTGGAGCTTCCATATACAAAGGGAGATCCTTTTTTGACCAATTGACTTAATAGCAGACTGGAAAGTATTTCACAATTTTGTTGAACCAAAGTCCCAGCCAGATGAATCGGGGAGGAAGCTCCTGCCATTGCCATTCCTACACAATTTGTTCCCATTCCATTTTCCGCAGCCTCAATAATGATATCACAATGGTGCGTTGACATTTTTAAAGGACTAATCGGGCAAGTCACAAAAGTTAGAAACGGTCTCTCTTTAAATTTATCATCACCCCCTGCGATGGCTTCGCAAATTTCAACAATTTTCTTACACTGATAACGGTCCACAGGGCCCAACCAGTGGTGTTTGGTGGTATTTGTCAGGGAAGCTTCTGCATTGTGTAATGCCTGTACCGAATGATGCTTATCATGGGATAGCATACACCTTTCGTAGGTTTCGACATTGGGTAGGTAATCGATTAGACGCGCAGCCATTTCAATATCTGCTTTAGAGGTTTGTCGATGTTCTCCGGTCTCCGGATCAACAAACATGATTCCCTCACCAAAGTTAGTAAAAGTGACGCGGTTAGCCTCTAAAGCCACATCACTTTCTGGAATACGTCCATACGCATAATAGGTATCCGGGGCTGTATGAATGGAATCCTCTATCACATAGGGTGGAAACTTTACAATTTTTTTATCCTCATCAACTTCAGCACCACCTCCGCCAAAAATATCTCTGGCTTCCTGGCTCTCGACAAAAATACCAATGGATTTCAACACCTCCAAGGTTCCCAGATGAATCTCATAGGCTTCATCATCTGTCAGGGTGTTTAAACTGAATCCACCACTATGTGCTTTGCCGGCTTTGCTGGCTCGAATCATAAGCTACTCCTGTCAGTTAAATTTATTAAGATAACCTGATAATCCGCAATTGATACTAAAAGCTTTGGTGGTTATCTTAACGGTTTAAGATGTTTAAACATTGCGAATCATCCAATACATGCTAAATTTTTAATAGTCTCCTGGTCTGCCTTCCAAATAAATATCTTCCACCGGGGTCCATGACCACTCGGTGCTGGCGATCTCTGTACCATAAACCCATATCATTTTAAAAGGTGTCGAACCATGGCATTGAGCGCCATGGATTTGTTTTTTTGCCACATAAACAGCAACTCCGGGTTTCACCTTGATCACCTCATCACGACAAAATAATACCCCCCGGCCCTCCAGTCCGATAAAGGCTTCTGGTTGCCCATGGTAGTGCTTGCTATAACGACCTCCGGGTGGAACAATCATGGTTCCGACAATCATTTCATCATGTCCGCCGCGTTCACTATCAAATAAGCTGGTCCATTGAATTCCCTTAATACCTTTGGAGGGTTCCCAAAACATCCACTTTTCAAAACTTTCAGCGACTGCCCAACGTGTTTTGTCCATGTTGGGGCGATCCAGTTTCATCGCTTCAGATTGGTCCACCGGCGAGGTGATAACATCCTGTCCTTTTTGTTCACATGGAAAAATGGAATAGTAACAAAGCGTCTCATTCCCTATTGCTTCATAGGCATGAGGAGTTCCAGCTGGAAAATAAGTTGCGCTGTTCGCTTCCAGTTCAACTTTACGGTTTCCCAATTGGGCCCAGACATGTCCTGAGATGATGAAATCACTATGACTGTGCTCATGGCAATGCATGGGTATTGCCTGGCCTGGTATTAGTTCAGAATAAGCGATTAGAAATTCCTTGGATCCAGAGTTGGCATAATCCAACAGAACCATGGATTGCAAAGAAGCGCTATGGATTCTATTGTCCCATTGTAATTGGTGTCTGTCGCAATACTGATTAATCATTTAAGATTCCTATTTATTGATTAAAGCTTCATATTCTGCCATTTTACTCTCAATCTTCTTGTCCGCTCCATTCGGAAGGGGCAGTGGTTGGTGGGTTTTAATGATTCGCTTAGCTTCGTCATAGGCGGCTAAATTGATATCCTTTCCGTTTGTTGATTTTAACCATACTTCCCGGCTTCTGCGATCAAATAGTTTGCTTTGAGATATTTCACGCATGTGCTGGTAAGTATGTTTATGTGAAATATAATCTCCACCCGGACCCACCTCTTGAATGAGATCGGCCGCTAATGTCATGTCATTGATATCAATGCCGTTGATAACCTTTATCATTCGCTCAGCCTGTTCTGCACCAGTGATCATTGCCGCATAGTCAAAGGTAAGGATAGATTCAATCGATCCGATCCCAAATATGGTATTGGCACCCGCCAGGGCTGGAGGAAAAGCGGTTAAGGAGAAATCATATGCCTGTTGTACATCCGGCTGTTTGCTGTCAGAGGCACCACCGCCTACCCAACTTGGCATTTTGTAAAACTGAGCCATTTTAACAGCCGCCACACTGAACAGAGCCATTTCCGGCACACCAACCGGTGAAGAAGCGAAACGTAAGTCCATAATAGTGCTGCATCCACCATAAGTGCAGGGTGTCCCGCGCCTGACTAATTGAGCCAAAATAACAGCACTAAGCACTTCGACGTTGTGTTGCAAGATAACACTGGCTTTTGTTGCTGGTGATGAAGCACCTGACAAGGACATGGGTACAGCCAGTATCCCCGTTCCTCCACGAGCACATTCAATGATTGAACCACAGCATTCATCCACTAAGGTTAATGGGCTGGTGGGACAGGCAGTTCCTGTTACGATTGGTCGCTTTAAAAACTGTTTTTCGCCTCCAGCCGCGATTTTGGCAATTTCAATGATTTTTTTGGCATTGTCGCCACCGCCCATGCCTAAAAAACAATGTTTACTGCTATTACGGACCATTGCCTCATAGTTATGGACAGATTGAATGGATGGTGAACAATCTCCTGAGCATGCCGGTCGTTCGGTGACTGATAAGATATCTAAATAGTCCTGAATTCTACAGATTTCAGCCACATCATTTTTGGTACTGGATCTGAGTTCCCCGGTTTTCAGGTCGATGATTTTCACGTGTTCACCCATAGCTGCTGTAAACCCGACACGATTCTCTTCTGCGACAAAATCATCCTTTTTTTGTCTGCCGTAATAGGTAACTGTTTTTGGGACTGTTCTTAAGGCATCTTCCACCAAATAAGGTGGAATCCTGACAATTGCATGATTTTCGAATGTCTCAACACTTGCCCCTCCGTTCAAAAAGAATGCGACGGCTGCTTTGTTTTCTACTTTAATACCTGTCTCTCTTAAAATTCGTAAAGATGCATTGTGAACTGCATTCAGTTCATCATTCGTAAAGGCTTTCAGACCGAATCCTGAATGAATATTCATCCCGGCTCGTAAGTTTAATCTTGTCATTTTTTACCTATAAAAACCGACATTTTTATCAGATTCAGAGTTTACAATTGATCCATATTATTCCATTCCCTCTTAAATATCAAACTAAACAAAAATGATCGTTAAAAGGCTCTGCCGCACTGTCATTCTGAGTTTTTACACAGATAAATCTGTGATATGTTTGCAATGAACTTCCTTGGATACGTAGGGTGGGCAGTTTTTTTTGCTCACGCTGGAAAAGATGGGCGTGCGACCCAGGCCCATCCTACGGTTTTTGTAATCCATTGTAATCATAACTGTCTCCTTTAGGGACAGATTTTTATTTCAGAATCAGAGATTAACATAGGCTTGTTTATAAAGATCTTCCATTTTTTCCTGATCCGGAATTCTTGGATTGCCATATGTATTATCATTTGTAAGTGTTGTGGCCGCCATTTTAGGAATGACACTTGAATCATGAATTTCCTTGTTCAAAGAAGTAGATAAATCAACTGAGACCGCAAATTTCTGCATGGCTTCTGCGGCCTTATCAGCTGCATCAAGCTTTCCTAAGCCTTTAACATTTTCTCCCATGGCTTCTGCTACGTCGATCATTCGATCCACACAGGACATGGTATTGAATCGAATGACTGGTCCTGCCATGATGGCCAGTGTTTCACCATGACTGAGACCAAATTTAGATGTCAGCTGCAAACCTGAGGAATGAATTAAGGCACAACCGGTGTTCATTGCAAATCCCGCTTCCATTGCTCCTAAAAGCATCTGTTCCCGTGCTTCCATGTCGTTGCCATTGGCTACGGCCCGTCCCAAAAATTTAAAAATTCGCTTAATGGCTGTAAGCGCATACATATCGGTTTGAGGCATTTTGTAGCGATGATAGTATGCTTCTAATCCATGAATCAAGGCATCGTAACCAGTGGAAGCAGTTAGCTGTGGTGGCATGCTAACTGTCATTTCGGGGTCCAGTAGGGCAATTTTTGGCATACACATCCAGCCACCACAAAACCCTTTGTAATTTTCAGCGGTATTGGTCACCACCGTCCAGGCACCGACCTCACTTCCTGTTCCTGCCGTTGTGGGAATCATGATCATTGGTGGGGTAGGGTTTTTATTCGGTGTGTCATAGGGGTTCGTCACATAGTTTTCTACAAAATTATCGCGTATCGAACCCGGATTGGTAGCAATGATTCCTATTGATTTAGCAGTATCCAGATTGCTTCCTCCACCAACACCTATAATCACATCACACTGTTCATCTTTATAGATTTGGCATCCCCGATCAATCTGTGTGTCTGTAGGGTTGACGTCACTTTCCGTATACAGGTAGGTCTCGATATTTTTCTTTTTTAAAGAGGTTTCAACGGTTTTAAAAGCTTCAATATTGGCAATAATCTTATCGGCGACCAGGAACACTTTTTTCCCGCCCAATTGTGCTGCATAAGTACCTGTATTACTAACCACACCACAGCCAAAAATTACGCGTTCCGGGCCTGCAAACAAACTTCCTTTTAATGTCATTTGATAGTCTCCTGTTTAGGTATTCTGGTTTATTGCGCCGCTTTGGGTTTAATCCCCCGTCCGCTTGCGGCGGGGTAATTCATTAATCCAAATCAAAAAGAGAGGTATCTGATCAATATCCCCTCAAATAAAAACACACTTTACGGTTATCCCGCAACGGTTGTCATTAAATCAGCAATATGATCCAGTTTATCAAATTCCGATCTAATCTATATTATCGCCTTAATGTCATATCGATTCGGATTCCTCCTCTCAGGGAACGTAACGAGTGTGTGTTGTCTCTCATTAAACACTACATTGAACATTTTGCCAATAAAATGAAAACCAAACGAATTTTAGCACCAAAGACCTTAGATGTCCTTTTGTCATACTCTTACCCTGGAAACATTCGGGAACTGATTAATATCTGCGAACGGATCATTGTACTGACCGATCAGGAATATGTTATTCCCAGTGATTTGCCCCAAAGTATTTTCCAGATTGGGAATCACTCAGAGGCAGAACCTGATTTGATCAGCGAGAACGAAACACTTACCGAGCTAATGAACAGGGTGGAACGAGAAGCACTTATGACGGCCAGGAAAAAATATGGCAGTCAAAAAAACATGGCAAAAGCTTTAGGAGTGACACAACCAACGGTTAATCGGAAAATGAAGAAACACGGGTTACATTAAAATTAGCTGGTGCTATTGTCGGATCCGCTAGACGCTTAACCCGACCTACAGAAATCTCTAAGAGTTATAAACACCATATTTATCAATGGCTTTTTTTGCAGCATGAATGTTTTCTGCTGGTGTCGAAGGCGATAAATTACATAAATATAACCAGAGTTGGCCATCCTTCCCGCCAATACTGATATAATGCTTGATTCTATTTTCGACCTCTTCAGGGGTTGCCATATTGAGAAAAGAGGCTCCAATCCCAAGTATTAACGGGACTTCGTTTTTCTGTGCATATTTTTTATAGAACTCCGGACCTATTTTTTCAACATCCGGGTCCTGACCTTCAATAAAACTTGGATTGGATCTTTTTCGTAAATCCATCAATTGCTCCGGATTTTTTAAATAGCTTTCACCCGTGTGATTAGGAACGATCACTTTAGACCCTATTTTTTCCCTAAGTCTTTCGATGGGTTGCACCACCCACTTTTCGAATATGTTTATATTTATTATAGGTAGTGATGCTGTCGCATCGGCTCCGACCATTGAAGGTGCATTGGGAAATTTGATATTTAGATAGCTTAACCAGGGAGCTAATAAATCGTCGATGATGAACTTGAAAAGGTCTTCCACAAAGGCTGGGTCCTTATAAGTATCGATGATCAATTGTTCGATCCCTCTTAAGTTGGCTGCCAAGGCGAAAGGTGCACAAAAAGCCGGACTGAGATCCATGCCAGTGAGTTTTTTTGCGAACTGATATAATTCAACTACCATTGGACATCTACCGGCTTTATCAAAATCCGGAGTGCGCAGTTTTGACAAATTTTTTTTTGAGGCCAGTATTAATTGCGATCGATCAATATCCGGCATGATATTATCATGAAAAATAAGTTTCTGCCCAACGGCTTCCGCTTCGATATTATAACAATCGAAATCAACGGATGGAGCCGTAATACCATATTTTTTACAGACATCAAAGGCACCCGTTGCTAAGTGTTCAGGATCGTGGTAGAGGGTTTTTGCGGAAATATTGAGTTCCTGAGGCAGAAGTTCACATATCTGAGCATAGAGTGGAACCCGATCCGGGTATCCAACTGCTGCTTTTTTTACCTGCAGATATCCATCCCGGATATAAGCATATTTATCTTCCGTTGAGTCCATACTGTGATACTCCTTTTCTTTGAAAATGTTTCTTTCGAATATGGATTAACGTATCCGAAAAGATTAAATGGAATGAAGTCTATCAGGTATCTGAAACTGAGTTTTAAACTTGCCTGAGCCTTTTTGGCTCATATAAGGTGGTAATTATTTTAAAATGTTAAAAGATCTAAGGCAGACTATCAAAGGCATCTTTTCAAGTAAAAGGAAAAGAGAAAAAACAGTGATGTTTTAATTTTTTGCAATGCAATTGAAGTTAAAAAAGCCTTCAAAAGTAGATGTAACATCTGTAGAAAATATCAGATTAATTCAGTCAAATTTTTAACCTTAAACATTAAACAGGATAACAATATGTATCATCACAACTTTTCCAGAAGTCTTCAGGAGAAATTCAATGAATTGCTGAACGATTTTTAACTTTCAAATTTTGGAAAACGATCATAGTTATGTTTATTGGTATTATAATGTTTTCCATTGGTTTTAATGAAATCTTGCTGCCCCACAGTTTCATTTATTTAAAAAGGTGATCAATTTTATGGTTATTAAATAGGCACTCGACTCCAATCAGTCTTTCCGCTCGCTTGTTCCCTACAAAACAGCCTGAAACCATAAGGAAAATGCAAATTATGGGATCAGGGTAAGCTTGGTTGACAAAAATCAAGTTTTTTGTTGTGTCTGGTGTCAAACCTTGAATTGTGTCTGGTGTCAAACCTTGAATTGTGAATAAACACTTTTTAAATTCACAATTCAAGGTTTGACCCGAATTCACTTTCTTCCTTTGTGATCTTTCCAATAATAATAGGAGGGTAGGGATAAAATCCGCAAAACCTAATCCTTTGTGTTTTTTTAGTGATTGTTCCTTTCATAAATCATTATTAGGTATAACGCATGCATCAGTGGTGGTAGGAGCGCAGCGAGTACCATCCATCTGTATGCGATTCTTAGAAAAGGCCCTTTCCCTTATCAATAATTGACACTTTACACCCTAACTTTTATTAATTTATCCATTTTAATGAGACACATTGGGTATGATAGAATGAAAAAGATAAGTTTTCATAAGCTGGAGCATCTCGTTATGATTGGTTAAACCGGTGTAAATAAGAACTATGTCCAAATCTGGAATCAAGGTGATTGAGTAAGTATAATGCCTACTACCGCCTATAAGCGAAAAGGTCCCGTAAGGTATATCAGGAGGGGTATTCCACATATAACCATATCCCCACCCAACCCAGTTTTTTGACTGCTTTACATGTTGTTGTGTTGAGATAGTAATCCACTCTGCAGGTATCACTTGACGGTCTTTCCACTTGCCTTTCCTAAGATACAAATATCCGAATTTAGCCATATCCTCCAAAGTCATCTTTATTCCCCAGCCCCCCAAATACACATTATTTGAATTCTTTTCCCACTCTACTGCGGAAATCCCAATAGGTTTGAATAGATATCTTTCGGCATATTCCAATGTAGTCATCTTTGTGACTTTTTGGAGAATAGCTGACAAAAGATGTGCGTTGCCACTACTATAATTAAAACGTACCCCAGGAGAAGCTACCATTGGTTTCTCGAGTATATATTTGCTCCAATCAGCTTCATCATAAATTATCCTAGCCGAGGCTGCATCAGTCCACCAGAGTCCACTTGTCATTGTTAAGAGATGGTAAAGTGTCATTTGTTGCTTTTGTTCATCCCTTTGGACATCATTTAAGTCCGGGAAAAAGTCGAGGACATTTTGATGGATACTGGTCAAATTTCCCTGATGAAGTGCGATCCCAATAAGAGCAGAAACAATCCCTTTTGTGCAGGAAAAGATATGAGGAGCATATTTTTTTCCTTTTTCCTGATTATACCGTTCTGCTACTAGAAATCCATACCGCACAAGTAACAAATTTCCCTTAAAGCGTTTATCGGTAAACATTTCATCTAGCATCCCTGAATTGATGCCATGCTTTTCAGGAGAGGATATTTCCCATTTTTTTGTTGGCCAGATACTGAGATGTTTTTCGGCATGCAGGGTTGGTGTTCTAAAAAACAGTATTACTATTATCCAAACTACATATAAAAAACATAATCTTGTGTCTCTCATATTTTTTCTCCAAGCTCAGAATGTCACTATTCTTTTCTAACGTCATGCTCACCGGTGTTTTAAGTGGATTTTCCGTGAAAAACATCCGGTGTAGCAATTTTTTGGGTAATTACTTAGTGCCCGACCGCAAGATCGTTAACCTCAATGATAGTCTGAATTGAGCCAGATCAATTACAAGTGAGATTGAAAGATAATATAGGATTTTTTAGGTGAATAAAAGATTTCA